>Ga0209279_10000185_pt1 | contig 42815 bp, 37 predicted proteins | sample CoawatmetaG00DNA_3_FD_187508 | JGI IMG/M metagenome (GOLD analysis project Ga0209279, IMG submission 187508) | Marine microbial communities from the West Antarctic Peninsula - Coastal water metaG006-DNA (SPAdes) (version 2) | ecosystem: Environmental > Aquatic > Marine > Coastal ...
GGAATTGGTAGACACGCTGGACTTAAAATCCAGTGGTCAGTAATGGCCGTGCGGGTTCAAGTCCCGCCTTCAGTACAATAACCGTTGTTAATCTTTTGATTTTCAACGGTTTTTTGCATTTTATAGACTTAATTTTGTACGGTTCTTGTACGGTAAATTACAAACTAACTTTTTTTTCTGTTTCCGACAAGTTGAAAATTCTCACTATTATTTTTAGTTTAATACAAACTAATAAACTTTAGTATTTGAAAACCATTAAGTTCAAATATTAATATAAATTAACCATTAAATAAGAAATCATTAATCTTTTAAAGATGAAAAAGCAATATAAAATAGATAAAAGTCTTATTTATTCAAGTTTTGAGATATGATTTGAATTTATTTAAGACCTCTACTATTCAATAGAAATATTCATTCTACATCAACTACTTACATAATAATTGCATTCATAAATCACTTGAATACAGGCTCTATAACCAAGCTACAGAAAGCGATGGGTATTCATCTATAAATGTAAGTTTAACCTACTTACGAGGTTTAGAAATAGCTGAATTAAAAAAAGAAGATATGCCTACGGTTTAGTTTAAATACTATTTTCTAAAAAATTTAATTAAAGCATAAGTCGATATACAAAGAAGACCAAGTATCATTAACAAATTTCCTTGAATAATACCTATCCCTGTGTGTGTGAATTTCATTAAACAACCTATTGAAAATAGAAAAAGACCTGCATATTTAATTTTAGAAATCATATTAAGAAGTTTAGGATTTATATCTAAATATATTTCTCCAAGTTTTTGGTTCACACTTATAGAATTTAATTAGTATTTCTTTAATGAAGTCAGAATAGTTTTTCATTTAATGATTTTTTAAATTTTCCTTTTTATTAATTCTTTTATCCGCCATAAATAAGATTCTGTCAGATTTATCAAATGGAATTTTTAAATCAGAATCAAATATTGTCTTTATCATATTTTTGTTTAAAATAACTGAATTATAGAGATAGATAAACGAATCTAACAACAACATAATATATAGTTGCTATTAATATTTTTTTTCTGTGTTTAAGATACCATTCCATTTATTTTTTGCTTTTCTCTTCTTCTAATATTTCTACAAATGAAGCACTCACTATACCAGTTGGCACAGCTACAACTCCAATACCTATTAAAGAGCTTCAGATCTACCTATTTTTTCATCAATATAATTTTCTAGTAAAAATATTGTTTTTTCACTTTCTAGCGATGATTTCCTGGTTGTAATATTTTTTAATATCTTCAAGAACGTTCATGATATATAGTATTTCATCTAATTTATCATAGTGGATTTTTTTCGATGTTAAATATAATATAAAAATTTGTGTTGTTAAATTTATTGGTTTGTAATAATAACTTGAATACATGTTTACTAAGTAGTTCAACATGTATGTGTCATAATTATATTATGATTAATTAAAACATAAAATTGCTATTTATAAACTAATAATTTATTACAATATCTTGGAATGGTTCTCTCGCAACTGACTATTTTGTTACTTTTATTTATCAAAAGTGGAATCAACTAAATATACAAAATACTGATTTTCAATTTAACATTTAGATTTTATCAGTTGAAATCAGTTAAATTTGATAGATGCGGCAGAACTATAATTTCAGTGTCTAAGATTTTTTTTATTAAGAAAGTACAATTTTTTGTTCTCTAAAAAATGAGATTAAACCTAAATCACTTAATTTAATGAGGTAATTTATCCTTCAACAGTCCGTATAAAAATGTACCCAAAATAGAAGAAACTATTACTACAATTATAGCAGCAAAACCTGCACCTACTAATGTAAACATTGGCCCTGGACATGCACCAGCCAAAGCCCAGCCTAAACCAAATATAATACCACCAAACATATAACGACTAAAACTTTTGGTTTTTGGATTAAAAAGAATTTTTTCACCATAAAAAGATTTTATTTTAAATTGCTTAATAGATTGCACGGTAAGAATACCTAATAATAATGCAGAACCAATGATACCATACATATGAAAAGAGTCAAATTTGAACATTTCATAAATACGAAACCAAGAAGCGGCTTCAGATTTAAACATTGTGATTCCGAAAAGGATTCCGATAAATAAATATATAAGTGTTCTCATTTTTTAGAATATTAAAGGAAAAAGAAAGTGAATCATTGTTAGACCTCCTATAAAAAAACCTATCACAGCAATTAAAGATGGTAATTGTAGATCGCTTAGTCCTGATATCGCGTGCCCAGAAGTACATCCACCAGCGTATCTTGCTCCAAAACCTACAAGAAGGCCTCCTATGGCTAAAACTAAAATTGTTTTTATGCTAAGCAAAGACTCCGTTTCAAATAGTTCTGTTGGCAAATAGGATTTACCTGCGCTTTTAAAACCAAGTTCATTTAAATCAGAAATGGTCTCTGGGTTAATAGCTACAGCCATATCTGCTGTTAAAAAATGAGAGCCAATAAAACCTCCTATTACTGCTCCGAGGATAACTATTAAATTCCATTTTTGAGATCTCCAATCAAACTTAAAAAAATCTGCTTTGTTTCCTGCTCCACAGATTGTACACATCGTTCTGAGGTTTGCAGACATTCCAAAGTTTTTACCTACCATTAGAAGTAAAAACATAATAAAAGCAATCATTGGGCCAGCAATATACCAAGGCCAAGGTTCAAAAATCCAGTTCATTTATTTATATTTTCTACAAAGAAATAATATTAATTACACTTTAACAGTAACCTTTGTTACACAACTTAAGAAAATAGATATTTTAACAATCTCCTTTTTTTTACTACTATTTTTACCTTTTTAAGTTGTGAAATTTACTAAACCACCATAAAGATTAATGGTTTCACTAAAGCCTGCTTCCTCCATTAATTGACAAGCTAATTCACCTCTTATACCAGTTTTAATATAAATATAATAGTGTTTAGTTTTATCTAAATTATTAAGATTATGATTAAACTCTATCTCATTTGAAAATAGTATTTCTATTGCCCCAAACCTTAACCCAACACCAGTTTCTTCTTTAGACCTAATAGATAAAACGATTGCGTTAAGATCTTGTTTTAAAAAACTATGCCAGATAAAACCACTTGCTATTATCATTATTTCTGATTACAGATATTTGTTCCAATTCGTATAGCCACCTTTCAAATCAAAAATGTTTTTAAAACCAAGACTATCTAATTTTCTTGCAGCTTTCTGACTTCTATTACCAGATCGACAATAAAGATATAGGTGTTCTTCCTTGTTCAATTTATTAAATTCTTTTATGAAGTGTGATTGATTAAATAAATCAATATTTTTTGCATTTTTGATATGACCTCCATTAAATTCATTAGCCGTTCTCACATCAAACAACTGAACTTTTTTTGTATTGATGGCTATTTTAAAGGAAGCTTTATCAAGAATTGTAATAGTATTGTTTTGTGGTGTATTGGATCCAAAAAGAAAAGATAAAAATGACATAGTTAAAAGGATAGAATTTATTAATTTTCTATCAAAGGTAATACCAAATCCTAAGCCTATGCGTAACTTAGGTTACATATAGGAAATTAAAAACAAAAAAAAGAGACAGCAATTAAGACTATCTCTTTTCTCTACTAACCAACCAATAAGAATATAATTATATGCTATTTAAACAATATTATTATAAAGGAATCTCTGTTTTTTCTGTCCAAGCAAGCATGCCTCCAGTTAGATTAAAAGAATTATTAACACCTAAACCGTCTAATAATTGACAAGCTTGCCCACTTCGGTTTCCACTTCTACAATAGACGTAGTAATTTTTACTTTTATCTAATTTTTCGATTTCTGATTTAAAAGTAGGTACATCTAAAAAATCAATCATAATAGCGTTTTTAATAATACCTTCAGCACATTCTCCTTTTGTTCTTACATCCACAACGACTGCATTATTGTCCTTTTTAATTAATTCCTGCCAATCGGCTTGATTTACGTTTTTCATAATATTTCTAATTTTATAAAGTTGATGGACAAACGTAGTTAGATACTTCAATTTCTGATTCTTTTATAGCAGCAAAACCACCATCAACATCAATAAAATTGTGTATTCCTCTACTTTTTAATACAGAAGCTGCAATCATAGATCTATAGCCACCTGCACAATGAACATAAAACGTTTTTTGGTCTGGATATTCTGATAAATGATTGTTTATATAATCTAAAGGTGTATTATTTGCACCTACAACGTGTTCTGATAAAAATTCACCTTCTTTTCTTACATCAAAAATTGGAATTTCTGAATTCTCGTTTATTTCCTTCAATTCTGCTACCGATATAGAAGTAACAGTATCATATTCTTTAGAAGCTGTTTTCCAAGCATTAAAACCACCTTTTAAATACCCTATTACTTGGTCGAAACCAACTCTTGAGAGTCTTGTAATTGTTTCTTCTTCTTTGCCTTCTGGTGTTATTAATAAAATCGGTTGTTTTACATCTGCAATTAAAGCGCCAACCCAAGGAGCAAAACCACCATCTAAACCTATAAAAATAGAACGAGGAATGTGGCCTACAGAAAAATATTTTTGATGACGAACATCTAAAACAACTGCTTCTGTTTCGTTTGCAGCGACTTCAAAAGCATCAGGAGACATTGCTTGCGCACTTCTTTCTAATACATCTTGAAAATCATCATAACCTTCTTTATTCATTTTTACATTTAATGGGAAGTATTGAGGTGGTGGTAACAAACCATCTGTAACTTCTTTTATAAACTCTTCTTTTGTCATATCTGCACGAAGTGCATAATTAGATGCTTTCTGATTCCCTAAAGTATCTACAGTTTCTTTACTTAAGTTTTTACCACAAGAAGACCCTGCACCGTGAGCTGGATATACAATTACATCATCTGCCAAAGGCATAATTTTTGTTCTTAAACTATTGTATAAAAAACCTGCTAAATCGTCTTCGGTAATTTCACCCATTTTTTGAGCTAAATCTGGTCGACCTACATCACCCAAAAATAAAGTATCTCCACTAAAAATAGCATGGTCTTTTCCTTTTTCATCTTTTAATAGAAACACAGAACTTTCCATAGTATGCCCAGGTGTGTGTAAAACCGTAATAGTTATATCACCAACTTTAAAAACTTGACCATCTTTTGCAATAATTGCGTCAAAACTTGTTTCTGCATTAGGACCATAAATAATTGGTGCACCTGTTTCTTTTGATAAAGTTACATGACCACTTACAAAATCGGCGTGAAAATGCGTTTCTAAAATATATTTTATTTTAGCATTATTTGCTTCAGCTTTTTCAATGTAAGGTTTTACTTCACGTAAAGGATCTATTATAGCAACTTCACCATTACTTTCTATGTAATAAGCACCTTGTGCCAAACACCCTGTATATATTTGTTCGATTTTCATATTTCTTAATTTAAAATGTTATTCAAAATTATAATTTGTTTATTTACTGCACAGTAACATTAGTTACAAAAATATATTATCTGTTTGTTCTGCTATTTTTTTTGATATTTCTGTTTTATTATATTTACCATCATAATATTCTTCTGCTTCATGCGATCTTAAAAATAGATTCTCTTTTCCCAAAATGTCAACTATACCACTCTTATATAAAATATCTCTAGTTGGTCCTGATGTTCCAGAAAACATAACTTTAATATTTTTCGTTTTTAGTTCTTGTATAATTTTAATTAATGTGTGAGCGCCACTACTATCTATATAATTAATTGCTTCTGTATTTATTATAATCAACCGTAACTCTTTACCTTTATTTTCTATTTTTTTATTTAATTCTTTTTTGAAAAAATCTTTATTACCAAAGAATAATTGAGAATCTATTCTTATACCTAATATATCATTTCTGTTTTCAGTAGAATTATTGAAGCGTAATATATTCTTGTAATAATTTGTATCTTTTACTCTAGCAATTACTGCAATATGAGGTTTTGATGTTCTATATACCATTATTAACAAGGAAAGTAAAACACCAGATAAAATCCCCTCTGTTATACCAACTGTAAGCGTTATAACAAAAGTTATTAATAGTAATATGAATTCATCTTTTCTTCTCTTATACAGTTCTTTAGGATAAGAAAAATCAATTAATCCAAAAACGGCAACTATAATTATTGCTGCTAATACAGCATTTGGCAAATAATAAAATAAAGGAGTTAAAAAAAGCAAAGTTAAACCAACTACAAGCGCACTAATTAAAGGAGCAATACCTGTTTTAGCTCCTGCCTGATCATTAACAGCTGTTCTAGAAAAGCCTCCAGTAGTTGGATAGGATTGAAATAATGAACCTATTATATTAGAAGTGCCTAAAGCAATTAATTCTTGATTGGAATCAATCTCATATTCATTTTGTTTTTCTTCAATTGCTTTAGATACAGAAATTGCTTCCATAAAAGCTATTAATGCTAATGTTAGTGCAATTGGAGTCAATTCCGAAATTCGATCTAATGGAATTTTTGGAGTTTGAAAAGAAGGAAGCCCACTTGGTACTTTACCTACAATTTTAAGCCCAAAATCATACAAATTAAAAAAATACACAACACTAACACCTATTACTACAAGCACTAGTGCAGCAGGAAATCTTTTACTGTACTTTTTATTATACTTTTTTATTACTTTTATTAAAATAATTGAAAATATACCAATTGATAAAGCATATATATTTGTTAAACTAATATTTTCAAATGCATTTATTAATAATTTATGTACTTGATTACTTCTAGTAATATCTATGCCTAACAAATGTTTTAATTGACTTAAACCAATAATTATAGCTGCTCCAGAAGTAAAACCACTAATTACAGGTTTTGAGAGGAAATTTACTAAAAAACCCATTCTTAAGACACCTAAAAGCAATTGTATACTTCCCATAAATAAGGATAGAAATATCGCCATAGATATATATTCATCAATACCAGATAACGATAAAGCACCTAAACCAGAGGCAACTAAAAGGGAATCCATTGCCACAGGACCAACTGCTAATTGTCTAGAAGTTCCCATAATTGCATATATAATCTGTGGAATTAAAGATGCATAAAGTCCAAAAACAGGAGGCAACCCAGCAATCATAGCATACGCCATACCTTGTGGAATAAGCATAATTCCAACAGTTAAACCTGCAATAACATCACCTGTTAGATAAGATTTTTTATAATTAGGAAGCCATTGAAAAATGGGAAGTATTTTATGTAACATACTTTTTTTATTCAAAAATAGTATGTTACTATTATTGCTACAGTAACATTAGTTACAATAACTTAAATATTTTTAATTAGAATATGGTTTCTATGTAATTCTAACTTGCCTAAATTTTCAAGTTTTTTTAAGAGTCGCGATATTACAACTCTAGAGGTGTGCAATTCATAAGCTATTTCTTGATGAGTACTATGAATAACACTATCTTTTGAAATTCTAGATTTTTCTTTTAAGTACTTTAAAAGTCTTTCGTCCATTTTTAAAAAAGCGATACTGTCTATAATTGAAAACATTTCATTAAGCCTATTATGATAGCTTTCAAAAACAAAATTTCTCCAACTTTTATATTTTTCAGACCATTCTTCCATTTTTTGTATCGGAATCATAATCAATTTGGCATCTGTCTCTGCAATAGCCCTAATTTCGCTCACTGTTTTTCCAATACAACAAGTTAAAGTCATTGCGCAAGTATCCCCTTTTTCTAAAAAGTATAATAACAACTCATCTCCATCATCATCATCTCTTAAAATCTTAATTGCGCCAGAAATTAGTAAAGGCATAGCTCTTACATAATCTCCTATTTCCATCATTTTAAAACCTTCTGGAACATCTTTATATGTTCCAACTTGGTTTATTTCATTCAATAAATCATCCTCAAAAAGGTGTCCGAAATTATCTTTAAGATCTTGAATCATAATTTTTCTTTTTTGTTGAAATTAGCATCATAATTTACAAATAAATTAATCCATATAATTTTAGAAAGCGCAAAAAATAAAGGTGATAAAATTAATAATGTCACTACCATTAAGATTATGTTAGAAAGATATGATAAAAGAGGTGGAAACAGCATTTTTAAAACAAAATTTTAAACTAAATTAGCAGAAACCTCTCTTAAATTTTGAGCGAAAAAGTTCATTTTTATTTGACTACATACAGTTTAGTTCTTTATAAACTTTCTATTGGTTTGACCCACACCACCTGAAATACGAATGGTATACACACCGCTTGACAATGCTTGTACATTGATGTTGTTTGTATTCTTTACAGAAAGTACTTCTTTACCCAATACATTGTAAATAGCCACTGCTATTACACTTTCATTCCCTGAGATGAACAAGGTATTGTCTGTTGGGTTGGGATACATAGAAATAGTGTATTGGTTTTCTTCTTCTAATCCTGCGGTAGCACAATCTAAACCTGCATCTGTAATTGTCCAACCAAAGTTGTCTATTATACTTTGTCTTGCATTTTCTCCATTACAATAGTTACTATTTCCCGCTCCAAATGGAACGTTTGATTGGAGTGCTTGTTGATGCCAACCAATTAGGATATTATCATAATTGTCAGCTGATATTCCCGAATCATTAAACATATCCCCCATATAAAAAACACTACTCACATCCCAAGCTCCAATGTCTTGATTAAATGAGTCGGCATCTTTAAACATCCAACTCATATTAGTAACGTTACCCACATCCCAAGCACCAATATCTTGATTAAATGAGTCTGCATCTTCAAACATTCTATACATAGAAACAACACTACTCACATCCCAAGCACTGAGGTCTCCATTAAATGAGGTTGCCTTATGAAACATATCATTCATTTCAGTTACACTACTCACATCCCAAGCTCCAATATCTTGGTTAAATTTGGATGCATTATAAAACATCTCTACCATAGAAGTCACCCTGCTCAATTTCCAAGCACTAATGTCTTGGTTAAATGAGGTTGCATTATTAAACATCCATTCCATAGCAGTAACACTGCTCACATCCCAAGCACCAATGTCTTGATTAAATAAGAATGCATAAGAAAACATTAAATACATTTGTTCAACCTTACTCACATCCCAAGAACTGATATTTTGGTTAAAATTTTCTGCTCTATGAAACATTTGTCGCATATTAATAACTTTACTCACATCCCAACTCCCAATATCTTGATTAAATGAGTCTGCTAAGAAAAACATAGCAGCCATATCAGTAACACTGCTCACATCCCAAGAACTAATGTCTCGGTTAAATACCGTTTCACTAAACATAACCGACATATTGGTAACATTACGCACATCCCAATTTGAAATATCATCATTGAAATTAGTTTTACGTCGAAATAATTGTGACATATCAGTTACCTGACTTACATCCCAATCAGATATCTTAGCATAATATGGAGTATTATTGGTCTCTATAAATTGAGGAGAATTAGGGTTTGAAACCCAAAGGTCTACTACTGTTTGAATATTAGCATCTGTTATTGGGGTTTGAGCATATCCAAATATTGAAATGAATAGGAGTAAAAAAGTAATTTTTTTCATGTTAGTTTTTTTTCAAAAGTAATCTATAAAATAGTTAAAAGTAGTTGCAAAAACATTATTCTATAAAATATTTAGAATTAAAAAGTTAACTTTTACAAAGCTATGAAGAAAATAATTTCAAGATCAGGTAAACATAAAACTAAAAATGTATTGTTAATTCAGTTTGGACATAATGATGAGGTGAAAAATAATTCAAAAAAACTTGAAACCATTTTTTGGAGTAGAACTTTAAAAAGTTTTTACACTGATTTGTCTTTAGACAATATCAAGACCGTTTTTAACCACTTAAAAACAAAAGAATGATCAGTAGACTTTCAACAATTATCAAAATATATTGAAGAAAGTAAAATAAAAGAAGTCCAGAGCTCACATTTAATTAAATAACGTCCAGAAAATGCAGTATCTGATTTACAAAAACTAAGAAAAGGTGAATGAAAATTAATGTTTCAAGTAAATTTTAGTCGAATAAATTTAGATAAAATCTAACTTTTGAAAAGATTTATTCAAAATAGAAACATCATCAACTTCTAACCATTTTTCTAATATTGTTGCGTATACAGATCTAAAATCAATGGAGTGAATTAAATCTCCATTTTTATCTAAGTTCAACAAATTTGGTGAAGTATTATAAAAGCCTTTTTTCTTTAAATTTTCACCAATAATAAATACATTATTTGCAGCACCATGATCTGTACCACCAGCAGCATTTTGTTGAACTCTTCTCCCAAATTCAGAAAAAGTAAGTATTAATGTATCTTTAAAAGTATCGTTTTGTTTTAAATCATCAATAAAAACTTCTAAAGATTCACTATATGTTTTAAGAAGTCTACTTTGTCTATTTGATTGATTTGCGTGTGTGTCAAAACCACCCATAGAAACATAATACACTTTGCTTTCTAAATTAGAATTGATAAATTCTGAAGTCGTTTTTAATTGTTTTCCAAATGGATTATTTGGGTATTGAAATTTAGAGGTATACGTTTTAGAAGTTTCATAAATATATTTGGCAGATGATTTCGCTTCAATCATTGTTTTATACAAATAGCCCAAATTATGTTCGCTTAAATGAGCATCTATTTGCTGCTTGATTACTTTATTAAAAAAAGGTGTTTTTGTATTATTAAATAACGTTCTTGGATTTTTGGTTGCTATTCCATTTATATTTTCGCCTTTCATTATTAAAGACAAACTATCATCTAATTCGATACCAGAATAGGGTGCTTTTCCAAAATTCTCTATATATCTACCAATCCAACCTGTATTAAAATATTCATCAGAATTACTTGCAGATTGCCAGATATCTGTTGATCTAAAATGAGATCTATTAGGATTTGGATAACCAACATTATTAATAATGGAAAGATAACCTTGATCGTATATGTTTTTTAATGGGGTTAAATTTTTATGAAAACCTAAATCATCTGTAACTTTAATCAAGTTATTTTTCGGGATTGCTAATTTGGGTCTATTCTTGTAATAAATTTCATTCGTATAAGGTATAATGGTATTTAAACCATCATTACCACCAGATAATTGAATAATGACTAATTTTTTATTTTGAGAATTTTGTTTAGATAAATTTTCGAACTCTTTTATAAAATTAGGTACAAAAAACAAACTACTTGCTAACGAACTTTGTTTGATAAAATCTCTTCTTTTCATGAGTTTTGTTTTAGCAAAGTTGATATTCTGGAATAGACATTAACTGCACACAAAAATCTTTATTTGATTTTTTTTCTAAATTATTTAAAAAATCTTCTGTGTCTTTATTTATTTTAGAAACTATTAATAAATCTGTTAGTTCTTTGGGTTTTAGGTTTTTATATTTTGATTGAAACAACTCCCAGTTTTTAGTTGTTTTTATAAACTTATTCTTCTTTTTTAGTTTTTTATAATAAGCATCAAAACTTGCTTCAAACTCTCCTTTTTCTTCTAAATTTATTATAGCATCATTTAGAATTAATGATGCTAATTTCATACGAAACATTAATGTATTAGAATCTATCCAGTTTCTCCCACCTTTCCAACCAGAAACGTTTTCTGGATATAAAAGCGTTTGCCCCATCATTTTTTGTAAGTAAGTAAATTGCTTTTTTTTGTTGAATTTAACAGGAACTATTTTCTGAATCCCAATCAATAATTCTATGGGTGATTTTATTTTAACACCAATATTCTCTTCGTTGTAAAACCAATTAGAACTAAAAATATATTTCATTAAATTACTAATGTCATAATCTTTAAAAAAGACTTCTGTAATTTCTTCTAACCTTTTTTCATCTATAATTGGATTGATAAAGTAGGTGTATATTTTTGTACAAATAAATTTAGCACATTGTCTTTGTTCCAAAATGATATCTATAATATCTTCTCCATCAAAATAACCTGTTTTACCCAAAAATGTTTTTAAACCAAAATCATGTTGATTTTTTCTTAATTTAAAGTTCCCTTTTTCATCAAAAGACCAACCAGTAAATGCTCTTGCAGCTTCTTTAATATCTTGTTCAGAATAATTACCAATTCCTAATGTAAAAAGCTCCATTAGTTCTCTTGCAAAATTTTCGTTCGGTTTTTGTTTGATGTTTTGTCTGTTATTTAAATACTTGCTCATAGAAGGTTCTTTTGCAATGGCTTTTACAAAAGCTCTAAAATCACCTAAAGCATGTTTTCTAAGAATATTATTGTATTGTTGAATATGAAAAATTTGATTGTTGTCTCTACAAACAAAAACATTGGCCCAAAAAAGCGCCATTTTTTCTCTTAATTTATTATTGGGTTCTTTTAATCTATTTATCCAAGCATAATTTAATTCTCTAACTTTCTTTTGGCCAATTTTCTTTAATCTATTAATCTCTGCTTGTGTAAATTTTTCTTTTAATTCTTTATTAGATTTGTTTTCTATTTCAGAAAGCTCATTTAAGTCTAACTTCAAATCAGTGTTTTCTGATGAATCTAAAAATAATTCAGAAAGTATTTCTGATTTTGAATTTAATTCAAGTTTTGATAATTCATCAATATTTAAACCGAAATTGGCTCTCCAGAACAAATGTATAATATGTCTTTTATTCATAATAATTAACTTTGTATTAAAATTACGAATTAAATCTACAACTACAATACAAAAAAATAAATTGGGTAATACTGTGTATGTAAGAATAGTTTTATTAATAATTAGTTTGATGTGAACATAAATTTAAAGCAGTTCTTTTAGCATTTTAACTGCTTGTTCTGCTGTAATATCTCTTTGTGGTGAACCAAACATCTCATAACCTACCATAAATTTCTTTACAGTTGCACTTCTTAATAATGGTGGATAAACACTCATGTGCCAATGCCAGTGTTTATTGTCTTGATTGTTTGTTGGTGATTGGTGTATTCCACTTGAATATGGAAATGAAGTTTGAAACAAATTATCGTATGCTTTGGTAATTACAGAAATTGCTTTTGCAAAATTATTTGATTGCGTATCACTCATTTCTGTAATGTCTTTTTGTGATTTTTTTGGAGCAATCATCACTTCAAAAGGCCAAATTGCCCAAAAAGGAGTTAAAGCGACAAAATCTTCATTTTCATAAATTATTCTTTCGTTCAACTTTAATTCTTGCGTCAAATAATTCTCTAAAAGACTTTTATTTTCTTTGGAAAAATATTCTTTTTGCTGAGTATCTTTTTTCTCAACTTCATTTGGTAATGTAGATTGACTCCATATTTGTCCATGTGGATGTGGATTGCTACAACCCATTACTGCTCCTTTGTTTTCAAAAATTTGAACGTAATTAATATCTTTAAGTGCTGCTAATGTTGCAAATTCTTTTTGCCAAACGTTTACAACTTTACTAATATCTTTCACTGCCATGTCTGCCAAACTTTTAGAATGATCTGGACTAAAACAAATTACTTTACAAATACCTGTTTCGCTCTCTGCTTTTAGCAAACCCTCATTAAAACTAAATTTTGGCGAATCTTTTTGAAGTGCTGCAAAATCGTTTGTAAAAACAAAAACATCTTTATAATCTGGATTTATTTCTCCATTAATTCTTGTATTTGTAGCACACAGATAACAAGTTTTATCGTAGGTTGGTCTTTTAGCCTGAGATATTTCTTCATTTTGACCTTGCCATGGTCTTTTTGATCTATGTGGAGAAACTAAAACCCATTCTCCTGTTAATATATTGAATCTTTTATGTGAGTAATCTTGTAAATTTGTGTTCATGATTTCTAATGATTTACGATGCTTGTTCCTTTAGATAATTTTACTTGATAAATTGAACATTCTTTTCCGAATTTATCTTTATAATTTTTTGAAATTTGTTCTTTAAAACCCACAACTTTCGATTTTTTAATTAAATTAATTGTGCAACCTCCAAAACCACCACCCATCATTCTTGCACCTAAAACACCAGCGTTATTTTGGGTTTGTGCTACTAAAAAATCTAACTCTTTACAACTAACTTTAAATTTTTCACTTAAACCCTTGTGTGATTTATACATTAATTTACCCAATGTTTTAATGTCATCTTTCAAAATAGCTTTCGAAAACTTTTTTACACGTCTATTTTCTTGTAATACATACAATGCTTTTTGATAATCTTCTATAGAAACTTTATCTTTAATAGTCTCTAATTGTAATTTTTTAGCATCTCTAAGCGCATCAATTTTTAACATTTTCGATACTTTTTCACAGACTTCTCTTCTGTCATTATAAGCACTTTCAGACAAATCGTGTTTTACGTTTGTGTTTACTAATAGAAGCTTGTATTTGCCAAAATCAATTTTAAAAGTTTTGGAAGTAATGGTTCTGCAATCTAATAATAACGCACTTTTTTTCTTCCCAAACATGCTTGCATATTGGTCCATAATTCCACATTTTACACCAGCAAAATTATGTTCTGCTTTTTGAGAGATTAAAATTAGTTGTTCTTTAGAAAATCCTAAATCAAATAACTCATTCAAACCATAAGCAAAACTATTTTCTAATGCTGCAGAAGAAGACATTCCTGCTCCACCAGGAATATCACCTGCAAAAACTGCATTAAAAGGTGCTAATTTTACGCCCATTTTATTAATTTCGGAAACGACACCTAAAATATAATTTTGCCATCCTCCATTTGCCAAAGGTTCTTTTACATCTATAGAAAAAGAATACATTTCTTTTTTATCAAGTGCATAAACACTGCTATTATTTTCTTTATTTTTTTGGATGGCTAAGAAGATTCCTTTGTTTACAGCTGCAGGAAAAACAAATCCTTCATTAAAATCTGTGTATTCTCCAATTAAATTAATTCTTCCTGGAGAAAAAACTGTAATTGGTTTTTGACTAAAAATTTTCTTAAAGTTATCTTTAACTTCCTTTAGTAATTTTTTGTTCATGATTCGTTTTTTAAAATATTGTATTTAACCTTTAAGATGAATGCTCCATGCTACCTCAAAGTTAGTATTTGGTTTTAGTATTTGTAAGCCTACTTTATTATTAAAACTATCGGAAATTCCTGTTAAAGGTTCAATAGCAATCGTATTTTTATTCTTTGGAGTATAAATTTGCAAATAAGATTTTGGGTGATTTGTTTTTAGTTGAATATGATTTTCGGGAGTTTTAAATTCTATTGTATTGTTTGTTAATGCAAAGCAATCATCTAAATTTTCTAATTTTAATTGTTGATTATCATTAAATTCAATTAAACTTTCTGTAATCATTTTTGTGTTATGAACTACTTTTTTATCAGCCTTAAAAATTAATTGGCTATTGTCTAAATCACTGCTATAAAAGTAGGGATGCCAACCTACTGTATATGGAAACTCATTTTTATCAGTATTTATAACATTTAGATTTAACTCTAAACTGCTATTAGTAATTTTATATTTTACTATAATTTTATATATAAAAGGAAACCCACTTTCTCTTTTTTCTTCTGAGTATTCTAACGTTATTTCAGAATAATTTTCTTTTATCTCTGTATGAATTAGGTTGAAGCTTTTATTGTAAATTAAACCATGTAACGCATTGTTATTATCTGCATCATTGCAAGTAAGTTCTAAACTTTTATTATTTAACTCATACTTTCCATTTGAAATTCGATTTGCAAACGGAAAAAGTATAGATGAAGCATAGGTTTTGCTATAACTTGATTTTGGTAAATCTGCTAAAATATTTTTACCTTTCAATTTTAAACTACTTAAACTTGCCCCATTTTCTAAATCAACAATTGCTTCTGTATTGTTGTTATACAGTTTTATGGAGTTTGTGTTTTTTATGTGTTCAACTTTAATCATTACAAAGAATTTCTAATTATTAATTTAGAAGGGTTTTCAATTTGAGAAAACTCTTTTCTACTAATTAAAGTTGCTAAATTTTCGCCCATTTTTTTAAAATCTGTAGAAATTGTAGTAATTCCATTTTTAACTACTTCTTTTAACATGGTGTCATTAATACTAATAATGCCAACATCTTCTTTTAGATTTAACCCAACTTCGTTCATTTTTTTTATAATTCGAATTAGATTTTTATCCTCAGGTATTAAGTAAATTTCACCTTTTCCAACTTCTCGATTTTCTATATTAGAAACAACTTCAAATAGCATATTTTCTTTTTTACAAAACTTTTCAAACCCAAATAACATCTCTATTGGCTGAATTTTCTCGTTAAATATTAAAACCATTTTAGCATAGTTTTTAATCAAATTATTTGCTTCTAAAAGTCCATTAAAAATAGTGTCTTCAAAGTTTTGATAAACAGCAGCATATTTATTTAACGCTGGTTTTAATTGATCTAAAATAAAGACCTTATTCTCTGGAAGTGTTTCTAAAATTGGAGAAACATTTTTTAAGTTTGCAGGCATAATTACATAAGAGCTATAATTTCCAACATTTTCTGCAATTAGCTTCTCAAAAATGATTGGATTAAAATGATGGAAAAAAATATCTACTTGAACATTTTCATCTAATTGAGCTAAAAAAGAATTGTATAAATCTTCTTTAAAAGAATTTAACTCATCAAACAGTAAAAAAACTTTTTGACTTGTTTTAGTGTCTTCACTAAAAACGTAATACCCTTTACCTGCTATAGATTTTATAATTCCGCGATTTTTAAGTTCATTAAAAGCAGTTAAAACCGTATCTCTTGAAAGCCCGTATCTATTTTTAATTTCATTTAAAGATGGAAGTTTATCATCTTTCTTTAAATCTCCAATAGATATTGCCTCTTCGATAAAAGCAACAATTTGCTTGTATTTAGGTTTCTTAGATTTTATTTTAAAAGATTTAAATTCCATTATACAAAACTACTAATTTTTATTAAAATAACCAACTAGTACCTACAGGTTGTTTTTTAATAAAAAAAAAGCTAATTTTGTAACTCATAAAACTTTTCAATGAAAAATAAAATAATAGTAACAGGTGGTTGTGGATATATAGGTTCTCACACAGTAATAGAATTAATAAATAATAATTTTGAAGTTCTTATTTTAGATGATTTATCGAATTCTACAGAAGAAACATTGGACAGAATTGAGAAGATTACCAATGTAAAACCCACTTTTGTGAATGTAGATTTAAAAGATGAAGTAAAAACGAACGCTGTCTTCAGCAAACACAAAGACGCAAAAGCTGTTATTAATTTTGCTGCATATAAAGCTGTTGGCGAATCTGTTAATAATCCTTTAATGTATTACAAAAACAACCTTTATTCTTTAATGAATACGCTTGCTGCACAAATAGAAAACGGAATTAATGGATTTATTTTTTCTTCTTCAGCTACTGTTTACGGAACTCCTAAAACACTTCCAATAACTGAAGAAAATGAAACACAACGTCCATTTTCTCCTTATGGAAACACTAAAAAAGTTGCCGAAGAAATTTTAGACGACTTAATAAAAGCAAACTCAAATTTTTCTGCAATATCCTTACGCTATTTCAATCCTATTGGCGCACATAAATCTGGTTTAATTGGTGAGTTACCAAACGGAATTCCAAATAATTTAATGCCATACATAACACAAACTGCAGCTGGTGTTCGAGAAAAATTAATGGTTTATGGTAATGATTACCCTACAAAAGATGGAACCCCAATTAGAGATTACATCCATGTTGTAGATTTAGCAAAAGCACACGTATTAGCTGTTCAAAGAATTATTAACAAAGAACAAGATACCTCTTTTGAAATTTTTAATTTAGGTACTGGAAATGGTTTTTCTGTTTTAGATGTTATTAATTCTTTTGAAGAAGTAACAGACTCAAAATTGAATTACGAAATTACTGAAAGAAGACCTGGAGATGTTCCAGAATTATACGCATCAACTAATTTAGCTGAAGAAAAATTAGGATGGAAGGCAGAAGAAACCTTAAATAATATGATAAGTTCCTCATGGAATTGGGAACAAAAATTAAGAAATAAAACAAATTAGTTCTACTTTTAGGTTAAAATAGCAACATGCAAGATTTTAAAAATTTTAATTTATTCTTTTTAGTAGTAATTTTATTTATTTCGAGTTGTAAAGAAAATAAAAATGCTGTGGACATTAATAAATTGACTCCAAAAAATATGGTTTGGGTTGAGTCAAAAACATTTTTACAAGGAGCAAAAAATACAGATCAATTTGCAATGCCAAGAGAAAAACCTGCTCACGAGGTTTATGTAGATGGATTTTTTATTGATATTACTGAAGTTACAAATAAACAGTTTCGCAATTTTGTAAACGCAACAAATTATAAAACAATCGCAGAAAGACCAATAAATTGGGATGAGATTAAAAAACAACTTCCAGAGGGAACTCCAAAACCCCATGATTCTGTTTTAAAACCTGGAAGTCTAATTTTTAATAAAGATGTTAAAGCGGTTGTAAACATGGCAAATTATGCTCAATGGTGGACCTGGAAAGTAGGTGCAAATTGGCAACATCCTGCTGGACCAAATTCAAATATTATAGGAAAAGAAAATCACCCAGTTGTTCATGTAACATTAGAAGATGCGCAAGCATATTGTAAATGGGCAAATAGAAGATTACCAACAGAAGCAGAATGGGAATCTGCTGCACAGGGTAAAAATAAAAATTCAATTTTTACTTGGGGAGATAATTTCGAATTACTCAACGAAAATGCAAATACTTGGCAAGGAGTCTTTCCTGTTAAAAATGAATCTAAAGACGGATTTGAGTTTATTTCACCAGTGAAATCATATCCTCCAAATTCGATTGGTATTTATGATATGACAGGAAATGTATGGGAGTTAACGAGTGATTTTTTTAATGTAAATTATTACAATGATATAGATACCTCTAAAGTTTTACAAAACCCTAAAGGAGCGACAAAATCATTTAATCCAGGAAATCCATATCAAATTGAACATGTAATTAAGGGAGGTTCTTTTTTATGTCACCAATCTTATTGTGCAAGTTTTAGAATTTCTGCAAAAATGGGTTCTGAAATTAGTTCTGGATCAGATCACAATGGATTTAGAACTGTAGCTGATGTTGAAATGTTAACGAAGAAATGATAGTTACTGCTCCAATTAAGTTTTATAAAACTTGTTTTAAATCTTAAATTTAGTAATTATCCGAAAATAAAAATACGTTGTTTATTCTACAATATAATTACCTCTCTTTAGACCAGGTTCTTCATACTTGTTTAATTGCTTAAACAATTCTGTTTGCATCATTTTAGCAATATTTGCATATTTTTTTTTGTAGTAAAAATTGATAATCTCATCAGGATCTTTTTGTAAATCGAACAAATACGGTTTTTCATTTTTATCAATTACTAACTTATATCTATTGTTTACAGCTGAAACCCACCAACCTCCAGATTTTGCAAAATAGGTAATTCTATCTGAAGTTATTTCTTTTTTATTGTTTGTAAAATCATCAGAAGTATCTAAACCGTGAAATTTTGTATCTGTTTTTATATCCATAAGACTTAAAACAGTTGGCGCAAAATCTACGTTTGTATATGCTGTGTTTAGCACTTTTTCTCGTGGAATTTTATTTGGATAGCGAATTAAAAACGGAATCCTAGCAGAAGCTTCATAAGGCAAACCTTTATTACGTCTATTATGTTCGAAAAACATATCTCCATGATCTGCTGTAAAAACTACAATGGTATTATCAGTTAGATTATTATCATCTAAATATTTCAAAATTCTCCCAACAGAATCATCAACATGACTTACCATTCCAAAATATTGTTTTAAAGCATTTTTCTCTTTTTCGAAAGATTTTTTTCCTTTTGCTTCATTATTTTGTTGTTTTGTTGCCCAACTTGGTCTATTTGTTACAAAATCAGGATTCATTGTCTTTGGCGCTTCAATTTCTAAATCCTTATACATTGTATTGTAGGGTGGTTTCGCATAATCTGGCGTGTGTGGATCTGGAATAGAAACCATAACTGCAAAAGGTTTATTCTTGTCTCTTTCTATAATTTCTAATGTTTTATCAGTAAAAAAATCTGTTAAATGAACAATTTCATTTTCGGGAAATCTTTTAGCAACATTTTGATTTACTCCTTTGTATTTTCCGTTTTTTATATGAAGATATGGTGCATGACCTCCAGTCATCATAAATCGATTATCTTCAAAACCAGCTTTGTATTTAACATTAAATATGTATTTTCCCTCACCAGCTAAATGCCATTTTCCAACATAAGATGTTGCATAACCTTTATCTCTTAAAATAGTAGCAAAAGTTGGCACTTCTTTACTTAAATGCAATCCGTTTTTTGGAGCTCCAGTTGCTTGAGGATATAGCCCTGTAACAAAAGATGCTCTTGATGGTGTGCAAACTGGTGAAGAACAGTAATAACTTGTTGCAATTGCACCTTCATCTGCTAATCTATCTATGTTAGGTGTTTTAGAATTATTACCTTTTCCCCAAACAAAGGCTTGTTCTTCTAGCAATAATTTCTGATAAGCACTTATAGTTCTAAAACTATGTTCGTCTGTTTGAATAATAATTAAATTAGGTTTTTCTAATTTAGCGTTATCTTTATTTGAATTTGAAACTATGTTTTGACCTTTACAACTTGTGAAAATTAAAACAATTAAGACTACCAGTTTTATAAATTTCATAGACTTATTTTTTACCTTTTAAAATGTTTTTAAGTTCATTTCTAAACTCTTTTAAAATCAATTTATTTTTAGAATTACTCGCAATATTTGTCCATTCATTTGAATCTATTCTATGGTCATATAATTCCTCAAAACCATCTGGATAAACAGTATATCTATAATTTTTATTTCTTAAAGAATGAAGTCCATCGTCTTTAGAAGTCAATACAAATTCTTTAACCTCTTCATTCGGATTCTTTACTATATTATAGATGCTTTCTCCTTCTACATTTTCATTTTTAGGAAGATTTGTCATTTCAATTAAAGTTGGATACACATCTAACAAAGAAACCAAAGAAGTGCTTACTTTGCCTTTTCCGTCTCTTGGATCAAAAATTAATAGAGGTGTTTTTGCAGAACGTTCCCACAAAACATTTTTAGACCAATGTTCTTTTTCTCCTAAATGATATCCATGATCTCCCATTAAAACGATAATAGTGTTTTTGGCATACTTACTTTTCTTTAATCCATTTAACAAATGCCCAACACAAGCATCTGCAAAAGAAACGTTTGCCATATATGCTCTAACTGCTTCTTTCCATTTGCCGTTTTCTACAACAGATTTATGAACTCCTTTTTTGGCCATATTATTTCCCATTTTTCCAACATCATCTAAATCATTTTTTGATGTTTTTGGGATTTTTACATCTTCTAAATTGTACATATCAAAATACTTTTTGGGAGCAAACCAAGGCAAATGTGGTCTAAAAATACCACAAGCTAAAAAGAAAGGTTTATCATGTTTTTTTTGTAAAAATTTTGATGCATAATCTGCAGATTTAAAATCGTTATTATTTTCCAGAGGGACATTAACAGGAAACCAATCAAAAGATCTTAAAAAAGAACCTTTTACGCCATATTTTTTTAAATTTAAATTATGTGTTTGTTTATCTTTTTTATCTGGAAATGTTCCTCCTAAACCTCCTCTTTTTTCTTGTTGAAAAGATCCTGGATCACTTCCTGGTCTTGGTTCTTTTTTATTTCCTCTTGGACTATGAAATATTTTCCCAGCAGCTGCAGTCTTGTAACCATTTTGCTCAAAATATTGTGGAATTGTTACTGTATTCTCAAAACCTTTTTCGTCTCTAAAATGCTCTTTATTTCCATAAACACCTGTTGTAGAAGGTCTATAACCTGTCATAACACTAGTTCTAGAAGGGTTGCATAAAGGTGCAGAAGAATACGCATTTTTAAAAATGGTACTGTTTGCTGCAAGTGCATCTATATTTGGAGTTTTTGTTTGTGGATTTCCACCAAAAGCACCTACCCAATCATTCAAATCATCTACCATAATGAATAAAACATTAGGTCTTTCTTGTTTATTTTGTCCCTTTGTATTTAATACAAAAGCGAGAATAATTAAAATAGTGAGTTTAAAATATGTATTCATAATTATAAGGTTTATAGTTACCAATTAGACCATAAAATTAAATTTTAGTTTAATTTTATTCAATAAAAAGTAAAGAGAATTAATTTATCAGTTCAATAAGTTTATTTGCAAAAGCTATACCAAGTCTTTTTTGACCTTCTGAGTTATAATGAACATTATCTGAATGTTTTGGATAATCTAACCAACTTTTATCCATAGAAGTTTTAATAATTGCAACATTTTTATCTTCGTTAGCAATTTCTTCCATAAATGTTCTTACCATTTTAGAGCCTTTATTTTTAAACTTGCCATAATTTGAATTTATTTGACCAACAACAAAAGGCATTTTTGATTCAATAAATTCAGTTCTATAACTGTCTATTAAATTTTTTAGATTTTCTTTATAAGTTGTTGCGCTAATTTCTATGGCTGCATCATTTTCTCCTTGCATCCAAAGTAAACCAAGAATTTTAAAGGTTTTATTTTCTTTTTGAATCGATACTAAACTTATTTTGATATCCTCTAAATGCTGTGCATATAATTGTAAACTTTGCTTTTTAGGTTTTTCTACTGCTTTTGCTTTATCTGATGACCAATTAGGATTCCATGCTCCATACAAAGCAGTCCCTCCTTGAGAACGTTTTATTAATACAAACTCTTTATCAGGATACTTTTCTGCTAACGTTAGCCCAAATAACAACTCTGGACCAAAACGTTTGGTGAAATTATATTTTTCTGTTGGATTATTTTTATACCAAGTTAAGGGCGAAACTTTTTTTCCATTAAAAACCAATGATACTCTATCTGAATTTTTTTCAATTCGCTTTTTAATGGTTTTATCTAACTCATCATAATTGCCTGCACCTACCATATTAGATTGACCTGCCAACAAGACTACTTGAATTTCCTCTTTTTTATTTTGACTATTAATTTTATTTGACGCACAAGAACATAAAAAAAATAGCGATACTGTATAAATTATAACTTTCATTTTAAATTTATTAGTTTTAATTAATGTAAAAAAAATACTGAAACATTACATTTCAGTATTTACAAAATTATTAATTCAACTTAATTTTTACTCTTTTGTTTCTTCTCCTTTTTTAAAATTTTAGTTCTAGATTTGGCTAAATCTCTGTCAATTCCTTTAATCATTTCTTCTAGAGAAATTTTCTTATCATCATTCCTATCAATACCTAAAAACATAAAATCACTTTTAAACGCTTTGCCTTTTTTGTTGGTTTTACCTTTGTAAAAATCTTCCCATTCTTTCACTGTGATAAATTCATCTTTATCAGTATTTATTCTTTTAAATTTATTTTTTGCTTGTTTCTCAGTTTGTTGAGCAGAAATCTGAGAAACCATAAATAATGCAAAAACAATCGTTACTACTTTTAAAATTTTCATACATTGAAATTTTTAATTATGATTTAAAATTAATCTAAAATCAACTAATTTTGTATCTTTAAGTAAATAAAGAGTGTGTTTACATACGTTTCTAAAAATTTTCTTTCAACTCTATATCTATAAAACGAAAACCACCTAAAGGTATATTTATTTTGGTTGATGAATTAACTTCTTTAAATTCTTCGCCATTTAAAATATCCGAAATTTTATTTATTTTAATATTATTAAAAGTAACAATTGCAGTACTTTCTTCTGGATTGATATAGCCATTATCTATGATTGTTAATCTTAAATGTGTTGGTGATACTTGCGCAACAACCCAAGCTACATCTCCAGAGACTGTTATTGGTAATTTTTTAGCATTTTCTTGAATTTCTTTTTCGATTACTTTATAATATTCATCTGCTTTAAAAGTTTGTTTACCATCAGCTGAATAATAATTTCTACCATCTGTAATGTATTCTTTTAAGATATTTTTATAGAAAGGATGTAAGTTTTCTGACAACTTTTTTCTAGTAACATTTGGCTGTGCAAAAACGCCTTCTTGAGTTGGTGTTAATAAAACCAATCCGTTTTTATAAGGTGCTAAAAAGTTTAATCTGCGTTCTTTAACTCCTGCTGCATATCTAGAAAAATCCCATTCTGTAACAGGTGCTCCTGGCCAAGAACCATTTAATCTACTAAATACAAAAGGATTATTTTTCTCAAACTCTTCATTGTAAAAAACACTCCATTTTACATTAGAACCATCATCTATAAAATGAGGATCTGGTTTTTTCATACTTAAATGTATAGGCGAGAAACTTAAAATTTCATTTCTTTTTGGCACATACAAAGCGCCTTTACCAATCAGCTCCCAGTAAATACTCATGTACTGCTGATCAATAGAAAAATTATTGATGAATTGCGCACCATAAGCTGTATGAAAAATTAGCATTCTTAAAAAATGATTTGGCAATCTTTGGTAGCCTAATTGTCTAGATCTGTCAAAAGAAGCATTATCAGGTACTGCTCTTGTTCCCCAATTATTTACAACTCCACTAGACCATAAACCCAATCTTCCTGCCAAGCTTAACTCCATAGATTTGTCTGTAGTTTCTTCCATTGAAGGCACAAAAACATCTGCAAATTCTCCAGACATTAATCTTTTCCATTGTTCTAAATAAACGATTCCAAACCAAGCATTGTGTTTGTTTCTTAAAAAAATATTTGTGTTTCTTGTTTTTGCGTATTCTGCTAAAGGATATGCTAAGTCATTTACCAAATACATCGCATTTTTAGTATGATCTTCCATTTCTGGATAAATCAAAACCGTTTTTTTGTTTTCGCTATTTGCTTTATCAATAACCCTTTTTGTTGTGTTTATGTTAAACATATAAGGATCATTTCCATGACCTGCCCAATATGCAATTCCAGGAGCGTTTTCTAACTTTGCAGTTATTTGATTAAATGCTTCTTCACTTGTTAACGTATATTTTTTTCTTCTATCTCTTGAGTTTTTGTATTTTTCATTTGGTACATTAGAACGATCCCAATTTTCTACATTTCTCATATTTAATGAATTCAAAAAATATGGATTTTGATATTCCTGAAATAATTGATTTTTTAAACCTTTTAAATTATTAGGTATTTTTTCTGTCATCAAATACACCCTTTGTGATTTATTTTCTGATGCAGGTTTTGTATATTTTTTTAAATTATCGCTTATTTCTTTCGTGCTTTTTAAAATGGTAGATATTTTTCCTTTCGCCACTAAATTTTCAAAACTTTTTTTCCATTTCGAGTTGTCTAAATTTATAATATGAATTGCACTTCCACCACTTTGGCTACTTGCTAAAACAACTTTGTTTTCATTAGGTATTTTGCAAATATCATTATAAGCATATTTACCAACAATTCTTTCTAAATTTTTATCCGAAGAACCAGGTTCATACAAATGTATTTTACTACCAGCTCTTGTAAAATAAGTTTTTTTATTATTTTGACTGACAACTTCTGTATGTGCAATATCATAGCCAAATGAAATCTTATTCATTTTATCTGAAGAAAATTCATCTGTTTTTGTATTGTAGGTGGTTACCAACAGATCGTTTACATGAGATGAAGCTCCTAAAACTATTTCTTTAAATCCATCATTATCAAAATCTACAATATTAAAATCTCCAATTGGTCTAATTCTTAATTTTCCTTTGAAAGATTTACTTTTTGTTATTTTTTTACTTTTAAAAGGTTTATCTTCTAAAGGATTAAAAAAATATAAAGTCCCAACAGTTTGCATATGGTTATTTGTACCTAAAACTACCAATTTTTCTTTACCATCTGGGTTTTTGAAAGTTTTTATAAAATTTGACATGCTCAAATTTCCAGCGGGTAATTTTTTACCAATAAATTTTCGCAGTTTTTCTTTTGAATATGTTGTAGAAATAATTTGTTTTAAAAACTCACCCTTATCACTTATATAATAAATGCTATTATCGAAACCACCTGCAACAACATATGTTTTGTTGTCTTTTTTAATTGCAGAAACTGCAAACATAGGAGCTGTGTTTCTAGAAAATTTCCACAATAATTTTCCATCAGAATTTATGCAATAAATTGATCCATCCGCGTTTGCTGCAAGAATTTCATCTTTACCATCATTGTCTATATCTCTAATATATACATCGTGATTTATAAAGCCAGAAAGTTCATTTTTCCAAAGGATTTTTCCATCATAAGAAATTCCAAGTAAAGTCCCTTCGTAACTACTTGCAACAATGTAAGATTGTTGTTTATTTTTTGCAGTTCTTACTTTCAAAATGGTAAGTCCTGTTTCTATACTGGTAATTGCATCTTCTATATTTTTAGTTGTTTTATTAACATTACTTGAAGAACAACTAACAGTAAATAAACAAATTATTAGAGCTAAAATATAGTTTTTATAAAAACGGTTTTTCATTTTTTAAATTTTGAATAATAGAATTAAGCAAAATAAACGTAAACACCAACTACAACAACGCAAATAGCTATTCCAGCTTGTTTGGTGTATTTCCAAGGTGTAATATCTACTTGTTTTGTATATTCTTGAACGAAAGGTTCTTTTCTTGGTTTTAACTTACCAATAACTAACATTATTATTACATTTAAAATGAATAAAATTGCCATAACATCTAAAAAATGAGGATAAGCTTGAGCTTCAACCAAAGCTAAAGCTGTTTCATCTGTAACTCCTGATGCTTTTGCAGCATCTAATGCAGTGTTTACAAAATAAGGCTGCATAAAAAACTGACTGATTATATATAATGCACATCCAGAAATCAAACCAATTTTAGCAGCAATTGCTGGAACATATTTGGTTAAATAACCAACAATAATTATAGAGAAAATAGGAATACTATAAATACCATTTATCTCTTGTAGATAATCAAATAAACTACCTGCATTTGCAATTAATGGTGCAATAAACATTGCTGCAATTGCTAAAATAACACCAAATGTTTTTCCGTATTTTACAACTGTTTTTTCATCTGCTTCTTTATTGATGTGTTCTTTATAAATATCGATTCCAAAAAGTGTAACAGAACTATTTAGAACACTATTAAATGAACTTAAAATTGCTCCAAACAATACTGCTGCAAAGAAACCAACCCAAGCACTTGGTAGTACTTCTCTTACCAATTCTGGATACGCACTATCTGCAGATTCTAAATTTCCTTCAAACAAATGAAAGGCGATTAAACCTGGTAAAACAACAATTATTGGTCCTAATATTTTTATAAATGAAGCTAATAACAATCCTTTTTGACCTTCTTTTAAATCTTTTGCACCTAATGCTCTCTGAATAATTTGCTGATTTGTTCCCCAATAAAATAGTTGTACCAACATCATTCCTGTAAAAATGGTATAAAATGGAACAGGATCTGTTTCACCTCCCATAGATTTGAATTTCTCTGGATTTTCTGCTGTTAAAACAGACAAACCATCTAAAACGCTTCCATCACCAATCATCATTAAACCGAAAATCGGAATTAAAATTCCACCAACTAATAAACCAACTGCATTTATAGAATCTGAAACTGCAACTGCTTTTAAGCCACCAAAAACAGCATAAATAGAACCAATAATTCCAATTCCCCATACGCAAATCCAAATTGATTGTGTATGTGTAACTCCTAATAATTGAGGTATATCAAACATGCCACTAATCGCTAAAGATCCTGAATATAAAATTACTGGAAGTAACACCACTACATATCCTGAAAGGAATAAAACTGAGGTTAGTGTTTTTGTTGTAACATCAAAACGTTTTGCTAAAAACCCAGGAACCGTAGTTAGGCCTCCTTTTAAATATCTTGGTAATAAAAACATCGCTGTAACAACCATTGCAATTGCTGCTAAAGTTTCCCAAACCATAACTGATAATCCGCTTTGATAAGCAGCTCCGTTTAAACCTACAATTTGTTCTGTGGATAAATTAGTAAGTAATAATGAGCCTGCAATTACGCCAGCTGTTAAGCTTCTTCCTCCCAAAAAATAACCGTCTGAAGATAACTCTTCTGTATTTCTTGTTTTTAAATACGCTATGACTGCTACCAATATTGTAAAGCCTAGAAATGATATTATTTGCATAATTGCTTTGTTTTAGTTAGTTAATTATTTTGTTTTTATTTCTGGTCATTTTTTTGATAACCAAACACTCTAAACGTTTAATTTTAATTCTTAATTATTGAAATCTTTTTCACTTTACCTTCAATACGTAACTCAATAAAATATACTCCTTTATTAAAGCTACTTACATCTATTTGTAAATTCTTTTTTGAAGCAGTTATTTTTTTAATTTCCTGACCTAAAGAATTATAAATAGTTATATTCTCAATTATTTTATTGGCTTGAAAATTTACGATTCCTGATGTTGGATTTGGATAATACTTAAATCCATCATTTGTAATATCATCAACAGACAATGTATTTTGTGCTACTTCCAATAATAAAACAGCATCTTTTTCCATTGTAAAAGTTGAAGCTACACTTTTACCATTTAATAAATTTGTTATCGTACTAATAGCTGTACCATTTCTGTATGATAAATTTACTTGTGTACTTTCTTTTCCTAAGTTTACAATAGTAATAACTTCTATACCGTTTTCTTTTGATATCGTTCTAGAGAAACAACCTTTTATGTTTAAACTGTTTGTTTCAGCAAGTATTAAATTTGGTAATTCGTCATTATCAAACAATAAATTAAAAGCTGTGTTTTTAATATTTTCTATTGTTGAAGCTGGAATTATTGTTCCATTACTGGCATTCAAACTTAGAGTATGATTAACGCCATATTCATTTTTCTGAAGACTTTCTGCATCTACAATAACAGTTCCTCCATTGTCTAAATATGCCTGTAAAGAATTCAATTCCTCTATGGCTACAAATTCAGTTTTGTACACTAGAATTGCATTCCAATCACTATTATTTTGTTCATCAATAATACCTTTTGTAGCAAAACCAATTGGAGTTCCATCAAAATATATAGATTCATATAAATCAAAAATAGCATCTAAATGATTTGTTTTGTTTATTGCAGAAGTTTTAGAATAAAAAATTCTTAATGGTTTCTTTAATTGTTGAAAAGCATAGACATCTTCTGCATTTGCATTTAAATCTATTACTGTAGCTTCTACTTCATTTATAATTCTTGGTTGTTGATTATTAGAACCTGCATATCCTTTTCCTGCATTATTTCTAATTGAACCATCTGCTTGTCTTGCCCAAAACCAAGTCTGAGAAATATTCATTCCTGACACATACGCTAACCAATAAGATGCTCTTGCATAGGACGGTTTTAGATATAAATCTCTAAACCTACCTGTAGAAAGATAATGAGATTCGGAGTTGTAAATAATTTTATTTGGGCTTACAGATTTCATAAAATCGTAAGACATGCTTAACTCACTCCAATGAAAAGAATAGGTGTCTTCCCAATCTTCAGTTGGTCCCCACATGTGAGAATTCCAACTTTTAGCATCATTTCCAATAATTTCTGTAAGTCTCGTTAACGCTTCTAAATCGATACCACTATCTTTAGGGTTATCAAACCATAAATGTGGCATTATTTTAATATGTGTTTTGGCATCAGCATCATTTTCTTGAATTTTATTCTTCAGAAAAGTAAACCAATCTGTAACACGATACATATTAAAGGTCATCCAATCATACCAAATTGGAGTTCCTTGTAAATTTTTATTTATAGGAATTTCTATGGTTACAGCATCAAAATTAGCAAAACTTGTACTCCATAAAGAATTTAAATTAGAAATTGAAGTATGTTTATTAGATAACCAAGTTCTAAATTTTGCTTTTGTATATTCTGAAACCGGGTCTGCTTCCCAAGTATCTGCAATCGTATTCCAATGAGGTTCGTTTGTTAGCAAATACCCCATTTTTGTATAGTTTTTACCTGCCATTAACGGTACGCAACCATCTAACAAAAATCCTTGCATTTCTCTTGCGCCTGGATTGTCTATATCGTATTCAGTATATAAAGTTCCTCCGAGTTCAAAACTATCATAGGCATCTAAAGACCATTGTGGTGGGTTTTTATGATTCATGAAAACACTACCAAACCTACCATTTGGTTTAGATTGTAGTTCATTTATTACATTGGTTTTTATATTTCCTTCGGCGTCAATAACGTCTGAAGGTGTCATATAATAACCATCTTTATTACCGAAAAAATCATTCAATTCTGTAGTTGAAGGTCTCCAAGTGTAATCTGATAGAAATACAGGTTTACTATTAAACAATACTTTATTATCGACTATAGAAATGTTTTCCCAATCTATAATTAATGAAGGTTTATGAATTATAGTCCCTGCAATTACTTCATTTATAATTGTAATAGCTTCATCTAACATTAGGATGACTTCATTACGTTCAAAATTTGGAAGATCTGTAGCCATTTGTGCAGCATTATCTTCATAAATAGGAACTAACTCATAAAGTGAAGTGTTTTCTGCTATATTATTTTCATCCCAATTTGCGAAATTTAAAAACACCTCTGCAGTTCTCACCGTCATTTTCTCCTTAAAAACGTCTAAACCAGCATTTTCAGCTTGTGTAATTAGTGCATTTAATTCAGTAATTTTATCTAAAGCTGTTTGTTCTAATTGCCCAAACGAACTTTGAAAAAATATTAAAAAGAAAAACAAAAAAGTTATCGTTTTTGTGGGTTTCATTTTTAATTTATACTTATTTGTGTAAAGTAAATGTTTTTTATTTTCTTCAGTTACTTTTTTACTGGTTTTACAAGAAAATAGTACTGAAAAAAAAATCAGTATAAGTAAGGTTGGTTTTTTTAAAAATAAATTCATAAATCTAATTTTTGCTAAATTTAAATACAATTTGCTGGTGGTGTAATCTGCCCACAATTATTAATAGCATTACTTGGATAGATGAAAAAATCTTCCTGCTCAAAATCGGTATTTGTTTTAATTATTTTACCAATAATAACATCATAACATCCATTTCCAGAACCCGAACATCCACTTTTAGCACTTGCATTGTCTCTTATTGCACCAATCGATTTTCCAAATGTACTTTCATTATCAGGATTTTGACATTTAGAAATTAATGTTTTTCTATCTTCACAATCAAAATATTTAAAATCTTTACTTTTTATTTGAGCTCCATTTCCACCTGTAACAGTAATATCTCCAATAAAAGAACGGCTATCAAAAGTTCCTTTACTATTAATAAGATTTGGTTTATTACTAATAAAACCTGCTGCAATTTGTACTGCGTGCGTAGAATTTACAGCAATAATTCTTTCTATATCTACTCTTCCTTGATCTACTCTGTGAGGAGACATATTAAAAGCAGCATCGCCAAAAGACACTTTTAAATCTCTACCAACAACATCATCAACCGTTATTTTATTTACTTGATTTGTTGCAGCAGCACCAGTTTCTACGCGCAAAGTAACTCCACCTTTACCATCTAAATTTTTGTATAAAACACTTTTTCCTGTTTGCATTTGCACAACACCATAACCTACATGCAAATTCGTCATTTTAATGTTGGAAACAACTCCACCAATAGGTATTTCATCTACATTAGCACTTGACGCTAGGTTTAGCACAATATTTGAAAAGACTGAATAATTGTCTGTTAAATTCAGCCCAGAAAATTTAAAATTTCTTGCATTGCTAAACTCTACAAATCTTACTCCATTATAATCACCCACAGGAATATTACCCTTAAACCAAGTACTAATATCTGTGTTATTTTCATCAGAGTTAGTAATGGCTACATTTTCAACTAAAAAATCTTCGCCAACTCTAAACATATTTAGATTTCTGCCTGCAGTATTTCCACTTAAGTCTGGTTCAATGGTAACATCTGAATCAATTTTAATATGAATGTTTGATTTTAAAATAACGTTTATAAAACAATAATTTCCTTTTTTAATTCTAATAATTCCTCCTCCAGCATTTGATAAAGTAGTAATTTCTTGATTCAATTTTTGACTATCAGCTGAACTACAATTACCATTTAATGTAACTGTAACTTCTGTATTAGGAATTTTATTTGTGTAAAACCGAGCTTCATTGTCAGATAATCTATCTGATGTGGTTTCTCCTTGATAAATTAGTGTAGGAGAGTTGTCATCAATAACTTCTTCCTCTTCTGGTTCTTTGATATCTTCAATTGGGTCTGAAGAACAAGCCAAAAACACAAAGCTAAAAATAACAAAAAAATAAACTAAATTAGAATTATACGTTTTCATTTTATATCATTATAAATTTCTTACGTAAATATTGTTGAATAATAAAACAAACGTGTTTCTTTTGGTTTTTATAAGGTGCTTTAGAGTACATTTATTCTATTAAGAATTTTTTTACACCTTTTTTAGTTCCTGTTTCAAAATGTAGAATGTAAAAGTTTTTTGAAAAATTAGACATATCAATATTTATTTCTTTTGTATTTTTTATTTCAGTTATAATTAATTGACCTAATAAATTATAGATTTTAAGTGTTCCTTTAAAATCACTTTTAATGGTTAATTTTTTAGAATTTTCTTGTTGATAAATAACAATACCTTCCTCATCTATAAAATCATTTATATTTAAAGCTTCTGCCATTGTAGAAGTTTGTAATGGGTTTGTTGTGTTTTGATCATCTCCATTTATCCAAATTGGAGTTCCATCAATATCACAGCCTTCAAAATCATTTTCTCCACCATCTGTTATCAATCCATCTGCTCTAACTTCCGAAGAAAAACCAGTATGTGTTACATTATCTAAAACAATTTTATATCTTCCCTCTGGGCTATCTAATGAAACATAATCTTCTAATGCCAAATAATACACAGGTGCTAAAGATGGAGATTTATAAGATTCATCATCTGGATTTTTCTGATCTAACACCATATATCCTCTTAATGCACACGGAACAAATCTTAAACGCGCTGCTCTTACTTGTGCATTTACGCCATACGTTGCCGAAACATTTGCTATTACCGTCTCTTCAGAAAAAGTACCAGAACTGTGGCCTAATAGTGGATTACCAGAACTATCTACTTGACCTTTTGATGCTGATAAAAAGCCAAAATTAATAGATACAACTGCTTCACAACTAACACCTGAAACATCTCTTACATCTACAATACCTTGTGTAATAGTATGTGGAGATAACATTACTGCATGAGCGCCATTTCTACATGAAATATTTCTACCATAATTGTTATTTATAATAGGCGATTTATCTGTAAGATATCTATCTGCAAGGCCAGAAAAACCAGATTCAAATCTTAATGTTACGCCACCTTCACCAGATAAATTTCTATACAGTATATTTTGGGCAACTTGAGATTGAATTAAACCATAACCATAATGTGCTTTTTCTATGTCAAGGTTTTCAATAATACCAAATGATGGAAACTTTGCTGAACCTTGGGTTGTTTCATTACCAACTGCACCAGAAGAAATACCATTAAATTTAGTGTAATTATCTAAAATTACAAAATCTGCGATTCTAAAATTATTTGCATTCCCTAATTGAAACGCTCTAATATCTTCGGTAGGTTGTAAATTAGAAAAATCGAACGTGAACCTTTGACCGTTTGTACTTTGAAAACTCCAATTATTTACATTAGCAAAACTATTATCAAAACCTGCTCTAAATAAAGCATTTCTTGGAACAGATTTAAAAATCACACCTGGATGAACTCGAATATGAACACCCGTTTTCATGTGAACTTGCTCTAAAGTATACGTTCCTGCATTAATGGTTAAAACTCCTCCACCAGAATTTGACAAACTATTTATCATGTTTTGTAATGCTGACGTTGTACTAGAACCATTTGGAAAACTCATTTGGTTACTTGTATTAATAGTTGGGATGTAAAAATAACTATCGTCAGGAAGTGCTCTGTCTATTGGGTTTTGTGAATTAATTAAACTCACAAAACCCAAACATAAAATAATTAAAATATGTCTTGCTGTTTTTATCATTTTCTAATTATTTAATAAATATTTTTTTATTTAATAAACCCATTTCTGTTTCTAATTGAACCAAATAAACACCTTTAGTAGTTTTTGGTAAATCAATATTTTTTGTGCCATTTATTAAAAAAGAACTATTCATAATTTGTTTTCCAAGAATAGTAAATAATTTAAGATTTACTTTTTCTTGTTGTAGGCCAATAATTTTTAAAGTTGATGAATTTATTATGTAAATAGCTACTTTACTTAAATCTAAAGTAGCATCTATCTTTAAAGTAGATTTTGACGTAGTATGTAAATAAAAACGACCAATTTCATTAGATTCTTTACTTACCGAAACTTTATATTCAGCATTTAAAACATCTAATTGAGTAAAAGTATTTTCTTGCCTGTCTTCTAAAAAAACGTTCAATCCATCAGGAATATTATTTGCTTCTAATTTAAAAGTGATTTCAGCATCTTCAACTAATTTTAAACCTACAGGAACAACCATAGTTTCTAAATCTGAATTTGGTAACGCTTGAATTTGATAATTTTCACCTTGGTTATTTTCTAACAAATGTGTGTATAAAGAAAAATCATCTGGTATACCTCCAAAAACTTCTCCATCATAACCTCTATCATAACCTTTCGTTGCATTCTCTATATAATACACCTCTGCATATCTGTTTGTGTTTCCATTTTCTACAGTTAGTTTTATTTTTGATCTAGAAGATTTTTGAAAAGTATCCGCTCCAATTTCTTGGTTTGTTTCTGCAAAATTTAATGTTGTTTCTTTATTTACTTTTACAAAAAAGGCTTGCCCAGGTGCTACTTTAAAATCACCTGATTTATTATAGGTTTCATATTTGTTTCCATCATCATTCCATATATAAATTTCTTCCAATGCTAAATCATTTGTGTTATTTGTTATAAAAGTAGCACTACTAATTTTAGAAGTATAAGGATTACCTAATAAATTAAAACCTGTTCCCTCATTTGTAACAGCAACATTTACCCCTGTGTCTTCAGTATTTAACGTTCCTTCAAATGTAACTGTACCATCTGTGGTTCTTTTTACAATATATCCTTTACCAGCTATAAAAGTAGTTGCAGTTCCATTAAAATAAGACCAAGTATTGTTGCTTTCTATATAAGTAGCAAGCCCTCTATTTCCTCCTGTTCCTGTAGCCAAAATGTTTGCGTCTGCCCAAGCTGTATTTAAAGCTTCTCCTGAAACCGGTGGAGAAACTGAAAACCAACCTTCTTTATTAGCTGTTGCGCCATTATCTATTGCTGTTAATGTTCTTTTATACTTTGCGTTACCAGTAGATTTACCAGTAATTTTAAGTTGTACTCCATGTTCTAAAATTAAACCATTATTGGTAACAATATCAGAATTTAGAGTTAAAGAGTTTCCTGAGGTTATGGTTAGTGTTTTAGAGTCGTTTATGGCAATTGTAGCATCAGAAACCACGTCTGAATTAATGATAATATTATGTGCAATAGTTTTTAACTCACCTTGGCTTGGCAACGCACTACTTTCCCAAGAACTTACATTATCCCAATTTCCGTCTGCAACAGTTAAGTTTTTTGCGTAGGTAGCACAGCCATTAAAATCGTCATCATTATTGTCTGTTATTAAACCATCTGCTCTAACTTCTGATGAGAAACCAGTATGAGAAACATTCTCTAAAACTATTTGATATCTTCCTGCAGGAGCATTAAAAGATGTATAATCTTCTAGTGCTAAAATTAATCCAGCTGATAATGATGGTGCTTCATAAGACTCATCATCTAAATTTTTATCAACGCTTATGTAACTCTTTAAAGTACAAGGAACAAATTTTAATCTAGCAGCTCTTACTTGCGCTTTTGTTCCAAAAGTTGCAGAAACATTTGTAACCACAGATTCTTCTGAAAAAGTACCTAGTGTATGATCGTTTAAAGGATTACCGCTACTATCTTCTTGCCCCTTGTTTTCTGATAAAAAACCAAACATTGCAGAAACTGTAGCTTCGCAACTAATACTGCTAATATCTCTTGCATCTACTACTCCTTGAGTAATTGTATGTGGAGATATCATTAAAGCATGTGCACCATTTTTACAAGAAATATTTCTACCATAAACTCTTTGTATAGTTGGTGTATTATCTTGAAGATATCTATTTGCAAGCCCCTCAAAACCAGACTCAAATCTTAAAGTTACACCACCTTCACCTGATAAATCTCTAAATAAAATATCTTGTCCTACTTGACATTGTATTAACCCATAGCCATAATGTGCTTTTTTTGTATCTAGATTTTCTATAATTCCGAATGAAGCAAATTTTGCAGATCCTTGTGTATAATCCCCACTTATGTCAGGATCGCCAACAGCTCCAGAAGAAATGGCATTAAATTTTGTAAAATTATCTAGCACTACAAAATCTGATATTTTAAAATTAGTTGTATTCCCTAATTGAAAAGCTCTGATTCCATCTATATGTGGATTCATATCTGAAAAATCAAAAGTAAATCTTTCTCCATTTGTACTTGTAAAACTCCAATTACTTACGTTAGTAAAATTATTATCATAACCAGCTCTAAATAAAGAATTTTGAGGTGCAGATTTAAATATTACATCTGGATGCACACGAATATGTACACCTGTTTTCATATGTACTTGCCCTAAAGTATAGGTACCAGCGCTAATCGTTAAAACTCCTCCTCCAGAACTAGATAAATTATCAATCATTGTTTGTAATGCTGATGTTGAACTGTCTCCTGCTGGAAAAATTGCTGTGTTACCAGTATTAATCGTTGGATTGTAAAAATGAACATCAGCAGGTAATTCTCTATTTATTGGTGCTGAAGAATTATAAAAAGTAATTTCATCAATAAAAATACTTCCTTCAGCTACGTCATAACCAGACCTAAATAAAAGGTTTATTTCTTCTGTAGTTGTAGTTGCGTTATTCCAAGTAGCGTGCGTATTTAAATCAAAAACATACGTTTTAAATTCAGTATCGTTAGCAGTTATGGTAAAATTTATTGTTTTATCACTACTATTTGTCGTTTCTGCTTTAATTCGAAATTGAGTCGCATTACTTTCGTTTTTAACAACAAGTTTTAAAAAGTTTTTTGTTGTAGGATCTATCGTTGCTGTAGCAGCATTTAATACTAATGTTGCATTATTATTTTCTCGAACACATTTTAAAGTATTTCTACCTGTTGAAACATCTAAATCCGCTGAAGATATTTGATGCCCAGAATCCCAACCACCTTTATTAGTTTCAAAATCAAAAGTTTGTCCTTGAAGTTGAAAAATGCAAAAAAACATAAATACAACTTGTATTTTATTCAAAAAAATTTTCATTAATTTTTATTTTTTTTTCTTGGAACACTTTTACGATTTACATAGTCATATTGTCTACCTGTATAAGGGTATTTATCAAAAACATCCCCTTTTCCAAGTGTTCTTGGATCTCCTTGTGCAATTAATTCTGCCTCCATTTCTGCTCGTAAATTTTTACAAGTTTCTTTGTACTCTGGTAATAATGCCAAGTTTACCATACAATGAGGATCTGTAAGAATATTATACAACTCCTCTTCTGGTCTTAACCCAAAACTCATTTCGTAATATTTGTTACTAGGCTTTAAATTAACCAATAAATCTTTTGTTGGTGATGGATCTACGTTTCTAAAACCATATTCTGGATTACCAACTGGCCAACGTTCTGGTTTTATATTGTGCGCATACAAATACGTACTATTTCTAATGGCACGAACGGGATAACTTAAGTTGATACCGTCTTCATTTGCACGTCCAATATCATGTCTTTCTTTTCCTAATAATGCATGATCTCTTTTGGCATCAATTTGACCAGATTTATCAGAAAAAAAGATATCTGTAAAACTTTTACCTGTCATTTGTTGGTGAGGTTCCTCGCCGACAACCTCCATAAAAGTAGGTGCAAAATCTGGGAAGTTTACAAAGTCTTCAACGGTTCTACCAGCTTTAATTTTTCCTTTCCAATATGCAATCAATGGTACGTGAAAACCTTCTTCATACAATTGTCCTTTTACTCTTGGAAATGGCATTCCATGATCTGAACTAATCAGAATCAACGTGTTTTCTAATAAACCTCTTTTTTCTAAAGATTTTATGGCTTTTCCTATATGTGTATCAAACCATTCTACCTCAACTGCATAATCTAAAACATCTCCTCTAATAGTTTCGTTATCAGGATAAAAAGGCGGAATTTCTACATCACTTAAAATTTTACCTTCTTTTTTCCAAGAATCTAATTCATATCTTCTGTGTGGTTCTTTTGTTCCAAACCAAAAACAAAAAGGAGTATTTGTTTTATCTGTTTTATCTGCTAAAAATTTTTCAAAATTTGCAGCATAATCTACATTGCTAATGCCGCTATGTGGTGGTTTTAATTTCAACTCATTAAACTCTGGTCCTGCAGGATTGTGTTTTGTTGCATATTCTCCAGGTCCCCAACCTTTGCCTGTAAAACCAACATCGTATCCTTTTTCCATTAATAAATGCGGATAAAATTTAAATTCTGTAGGAAAAACTGGCCAATGATTTGCTGCTGCTTTTAATTGCCAACTGTACATTCCTGTTACCAAACTTGCTCTGGCTGGCGCACATTTAGGATTACAGTTATACGCATTGTTAAAAACCAAACCTTCATTAGATAATTTATCTATTTCTGGTGTATTTATAAATGTATCTCCATATGCACCAAAGCTTTTCATAGAAGCATCATCTGCAATAAAAAACAGAATATTTGGTTTTTTATTTGTCTTTCCTGCTGTTGTTTTATTTTGAGTTTTACAATTAAAAAAAACTAGTAAAACTGCAAATACGCAATAATTAAACATCTTTTGATTACTTATTTTCATTTAAAGAAACTTTTATACTTTTGTTAAAACCTTTATTATTATTTGTCTTCAATGTTTTTTGAAATATTCTATCTACCTTAACAGTAGTGTTTTCAGTAAAACCTTGTACTTTATTATTACTTAAAGTGATATTCTTACTATTCACAAAAAATCAAATAAAGGCATTTAGATATTGACTTTTTGCTAATTTTGTCTGCTTTATGGTATTGTTTCTAAAAATTAAACCATCTAACCTGTCTGCCCAAACAATTCTGCTGTTAAAACCAACTATGGTATTGTTTTCGAAAATAATATTTCTATCGTAAATTTCTGACTGATTAAAACCTTTATTCAACTTTGGTGACACCCATAAAACAGGATGATCTGTGCCTCCATGAGCACAATCTACAAAAGTATTATTTCTAATAATTACATCTTCTACAGCACCAGATTCGTACCATTTAGAAGTTTCTCCACGCAAACCAATGGAGGCCATGTCTGATGAAAAATAATTGTCTTCAATAACAATTTTTAAAGGTGTTTTAATCATTGCATTTCTTGCTCTGTGTTTTGTAACTCTGCAATTACGCATTGTAAAAACAGGATTCCAAGTTTTGTTTTCTAACACATCATTCTTAGATAATGATTTAGAAATTTTATTTTTAAAGGTTAATTCTGTGTATTTTTCGTTGATAAATTCTGCTTTTACAACTTCATTTACAACACCTCTTTTAGGACTTGGTTTTTGTATAAACCAAACTTCATCTTCTTTATCTGCAAATTTGAAACCCATTTGTTCAAAATGATGTAAAGCTATTCTTACTGTATAATCATCAAGTATTTTATCTACTTTAACATAGGTTCCATGTACATTTGTACCATCATCTAACATACCTTCTATTCTACAGTTTTCTATTAAAACATCTCCTTTACAATTGGCAAAATGAGTAGCATCTGCAGTGCTAGAAATGTATCTATCAGAACCATCTCTTGTAAATACTCCAGAATTGATAATCTTAATATTGGCTGTTCTTTCAAACAAGAATCCCATTCCTAAAGCATGATGAATAATGACCTTATCATATACAACATTTTTACATTCTTGTGTTTGAAAAGCGGGTGCATATCTGTTTAAATCTTTACCTCCTTTTGCTGCTATTATTGATGAAACTGGTGGAAATTTTCTTAATTTTTGATGAAATCTAAAAACTCCATTCCCTAATTTTTCTACTTTGTTAGGATTTAAATGCAAACCAAAAGAACCATAAAAAGTTGATTTTGTTTTTGGGTCAAAACAATGTGTATGCCCTAACTCATGAAAGTTAAAACCATCTACATTTGGAAAAGTTATTTTATCATCTTTAAAATCCCAAGAATACCCATCAACCAAAGGTTTTACATCCATATAACCTTCTTTTTTATTTGTTGCTAAAACTTCAGCTTCAAAAATGAAAGGGATATCCCAATCTATAGTTACATTCTGTACCTTAATATTTTTACAATTTTCAAATTGAAAAGGTGCCATTCTTCCATGGAAAATAAATTCAGAACCATTTCCTTCTATTTCTATAGCGTTAAATTCTTCGAACCTAAAGGCAATACTTTTATATCCATTTCCATGATTGGTAATGAATGAGAATTTAGTATGTGCATATTCTGGCAAAAAAGTATAAATTCCTTTTTCAAAAACGATTTTAATTTCTTTTGTTTTTGCACAATTAATTGCTTCTCTAACAGAAGATGTTATGTCTTTTGTTGAGTGTTTTATATTGATTATTTCTGTTGCATTAACAGTAAATATTTGAAGAAATAAAATAGCGAAAACTATAAAACTTGTTATTTTTAATTTCATGTTTATTTTTTATAAGTTAACTCCTGAACCTTGTAATGATGCATCATGACTCCACATAATTGCCCAAGGATCTTTTGTTTTTAATTGAAAATTTTTCATTTTGATTTTCATCGCTTCTAAAACGTCTCTAAATTCTTCCTTATTAGCAAGGTTTTGTAGTTCATTTTTATCTTTTTCTAAATCATACAACTCCAATTCTGGTCTAAAAAGAAACTCTTTTACGGTTTTTGGTCCAAAATATTCAATATCATTTTTATAAATACTTTGCCAAGTAGAAGATGCCCATAAATCAGATGCAAAAGGGTATTCTAATGGATATGCAATATTCCAAATTAGTTTGTAATTTTTACTTCTTACTACTCTCATTGGGTAGTACATAGTAATTTCGTGAAATGTGTGTGATGCATAAATCTCATCCCAACCTTCAACTTTACTTTTATCTAAAATAGCGTCGAAAGATTTACCATGAAATTGTTCTTTTTTAAAGTCAATTTTTGCCATATCTAAAATAGTTGGCGCTAAATCTACCCAAGAAACCATTGCTTCATTGGTTGTGTTTTTTATATCTTTTGTTGGGTCTTTAATGATACAAGGTAATTTAATACCTGGTTCATGAACCGTAGTTTTTGCTCCTGGAAAAGCCATTCCATTATCAGAAATATAAATAACAATGGTGTTTTTGTCTTTACCAGTTTCTTTTAGCATTTTCATCAACTTGCCAAAACCTTGGTCTATTCTAGAAACACTTTGATAATATTGTGCAATTTCTTCCCTAGTTTGTTTTGTGTCTGGTAAAAAGGACGGCACTAGAACATCTTTTGGGTCGTAAGCAACAGTTTCAACATCTTTATATCCATTTTTTTTGTTTCCAAAACTGTTAGGAATATCCCATTGTTCTGGTTCAAAAGGATGCCCCCTGTGAGGGTCATCAGTACAAAAATATAAGAAAAATGGCTTGTCAGATTTTAAAACATCTGCACATGCTTCTGCCATTTCTACTGTATTTCTTGGATCTGCTTCTAAAACTGTATTAAAGTGATATACTTTTTCTGGTGCAACATGATATTTACCAATTCTTGCAGTTTCATAACCTGCTTCTTCCATAATTTTCTGATTTCATATTTAGATTTTTAAAGTTTAAACAAATATATAAAACTGATTGTGAGCACCTTTGATTTATGTTAAAGCGTAAACGAAAAAAAGAGATACCATTATTCTGTGTAGACTTTGGGAAACAAATTAGAGAATTAAGAAAAAAGAATAATTTAAGTATAGAGGAGATTGCATTTAAAGCGGGAATTGATGCTCAGAACTTAAGAAAATATGAATTGGGAAAACAAGAAATGAAAATCTCTATGCTAAAAAGAATTGCAGATGCCTTTGGAGTTTCACCTTCAGAACTAATAAAATTTAATAAAGATTAACCTAGAAATTTTATTTAGCTCCATATCTTTTTATATTTTTGCTGGCTATAAAATTTTCTGGCTTAATTTATTTAAAGGATAGAGAAAATGATACTTTTCATTAATGCGGGTAATAGTGTGGGTAAAAAATAAAATAAGAAACCTCTAACTACTTTAAAGTCAGAGGTTTTACAATAAATATTGAGGTGTCTAGCGGATTCGAACCGCTGTACATGGTTTTGCAAACCATTGCCTAGCCACTCGGCCAAGACACCTTTTTAATTTTAAAACGCTTTCTCTAAAAGTAGAATACTCATTTTAAAGAATGCAAATTTAAGCAAATTTACAAGTATTGCAAGTCTTTTTTAATCTTATCGCTTTTTTGTTAGAATAATAACTACTTCTTCAACATTTCCGCCAATTGGTGGGTTAATTTTTGAAACCGAAACCTTCGCTTTTTTAACTTTTCTAAGCTCTTTGAAAATACGATTTAAAATGCGCTGCGCTACTTCTTCTAACAGCTTAGCTCGTATTGCCATTTCTTCTTTTACAATATGATTTAAATGCACATAATCTACCGTATCTATCAAATCATCTGTCTTTGCAGATTTCTTTAAATCAGCTTTTATAGATACATCTACTCGATACTCGGAACCAATTTTTGCTTCTTCATCTAAACAACCATGATACGCGTACAACTTAATATTATTAACTTTAATTATTCCCATTTTATTTTACTGGTGTTGTTGAAGCAGCTGCTAATTTCTCCCACATTTTGTCTGTATTTAATCTAAAAGATCCTAAATGATGAAAACTACATTGC
>Ga0209279_10000187_pt1 | contig 42719 bp, 53 predicted proteins | sample CoawatmetaG00DNA_3_FD_187508 | JGI IMG/M metagenome (GOLD analysis project Ga0209279, IMG submission 187508) | Marine microbial communities from the West Antarctic Peninsula - Coastal water metaG006-DNA (SPAdes) (version 2) | ecosystem: Environmental > Aquatic > Marine > Coastal ...
GTTAGTGGCAGGTTAAAGCATTAAATGCTGGAGCCATAGTGAAAACGAGTCTGAATAGGGCGGTTGTCACTAGTTATAGACCCGAACCCGGATGATCTAACCATGGCCAGGTTGAAGCTTAGGTAATACTAAGTGGAGGACCGAACCGACTGATGTTGAAAAATCAGCGGATGAGCTGTGGTTAGGGGTGAAATGCCAATCGAATTCGGAGCTAGCTGGTTCTCCCCGAAATGCGTTTTGGCGCAGCGGTAAATGTTATAGTTTAGGGGTAAAGCACTGTTACGTATGCGGGCTGGTAATTCGGTACCAAATCGTTGCAAACTAAGAATACTAAGCGTATAGTTTACCAGTAAGACTATGGGGGATAAGCTTCATAGTCAAGAGGGAAACAGCCCAGAGCACCAGTTAAGGCCCCAAAATATTTACTAAGTGGCAAAGGAGGTGGGAGTGCAGAAACAATCAGGAGGTTTGCTTAGAAGCAGCAATCCTTTAAAGAGTGCGTAATAGCTCACTGATCGAGTAAGCCTGCGCCGAAAATGTACGGGACTAAGTAATTTGCCGAAACTGTGCGATATATTTATATATCGGTAGGGGAGCGTTCTGTTGTAGGTTGAAGTATTAGCGTAAGCGGGTATGGACGAAGCAGAAGTGAGAATGTCGGCTTGAGTAACGAAAATATAGGTGAGAATCCTATACCCCGAAAACCCAAGGTTTCCTCCGGAAGGCTCGTCCGCGGAGGGTAAGTCAGGACCTAAGGCGAGGCTGAAAAGCGTAGTCGATGGACAACTGGTTAATATTCCAGTACCATTTTTTATTGACAACGAGGGACGGAGAAGGTTAAGCCAGCCGGATATTGGTTACCGGTTTAAGCGTTCGAGATGTTGAGAAGCGGCGAAAACGCTTTGAGTTGAGACGTGAGTACGAGACGCTAAGGCGTCGAAGTGGTGTATATCAGACTTCCAAGAAAAGCTTGCACTGTCATAAATAAAGAATGCCTGTACCATAACCGACACAGGTGGGTAGGTAGAGTATACTAAGGGGCGCGAGATAACTCTCTCTAAGGAACTCGGCAAAATAACTCCGTAACTTCGGGAGAAGGAGTGCCTTATTTATAAGGCTGCAATAACAAGATCCAAGCAACTGTTTATCAAAAACACAGGTCTCCGCTAAGTCGTAAGACGATGTATGGGGGCTGACGCCTGCCCAGTGCCAGAAGGTTAAAGAAGTTGGTTAGCATTAGCGAAGCTGATAACTGAAGCCCTGGTGAACGGCGGCCGTAACTATAACGGTCCTAAGGTAGCGAAATTCCTTGTCGGGTAAGTTCCGACCCGCACGAAAGGCGTAATGATTTGGATACTGTCTCGGAGAGGGGCTCGGTGAAATAGACTTGTCTGTGAAGATGCGGACTACCTGCACCAGGACAGAAAGACCCTATGAAGCTTTACTGTAACCTGAAATTGAAATTGGACTTTAGTCGCGCAGCATAGGTGGGAGGCTTTGATGATACTCTTGCGGGAGTATCGGAGCTATCAGTGAGATACCACTCTTCTAATGTTAGATTTCTAACTTTGAATCATTATCTGGTCAAAGAACAGTTTCAGGCGGGCAGTTTGACTGGGGCGGTCGCCTCCTAAATGGTAACGGAGGCGTACAAAGGTTTCCTCTGAACGGGTAGAAATCGTATCTAGAGTGTAAAGGCATAAGGAAGCTTGACTGTGAGACCTACAAGTCGAACAGGGACGAAAGTCGGTCTTAGTGATCTGACGGTACTGAGTGGAAAGGCCGTCACTCAACGGATAAAAGTTACTCTAGGGATAACAGGCTGATCTCCCCCAAGAGTTCACATCGACGGGGAGGTTTGGCACCTCGATGTCGGCTCATCGCATCCTGGGGCGGTAGTACGTCCCAAGGGTTGGGCTGTTCGCCCATGAAAGCGGTACGCGAGCTGGGTTCAGAACGTCGTGAGACAGTTCGGTCCATATCCGGTGTAGGCGTTAGAATATTGAGAGGAGCCTTCTTTAGTACGAGAGGACCGAGAAGGACATACCTATGGTGTACCAGTTATCGTGCCAACGGTAAACGCTGGGTAGCTAAGTATGGAGTGGATAACCGCTGAAAGCATCTAAGTGGGAAGCCCACCTCGAGATGAGTATTCTCATCACGAAAGTGAGTAAGGTCACGGTAAGACTAACCGTTTAATAGGCATTAAGTGTAAGTACAGTAATGTATGTGCTGAGATGTCCTAACAGACCGAGGACTTGAATTTTTAAATGATATTTCTAAGAAAGTTTTTCTTAGAGATATCCTATATCTTTAAAGTTTAATTACTTTAAAGATTTTTGCTTTGGTGTTTCTAGTGTACTGAACGGAACCACGCTGATCCATCTCGAACTCAGCTGTGAAACGTTATAAATCGGCGAAGATACTTGGGGGGGGACCTCCTGGGAAAATAGCTCAATGCCAAAGTTTTAATTAAATTAAGAATCTAGCTACTTTTTTCCGTACCAAGAACTTTTTGTTATAATCACTTTTTACTAAAATTTAGTCATAAACTCAACAAGATAGAAAGAGATAGATAACAAATATTTCCAATATTATTATATAATATGAACTATAATGTGGATTATAATATTAGTTATTAATATCATTTTCTGTATTCAAATTTTTAATATTTATAGAGGATTTTCGGCTATGGATACTCGTTTACTTATAATTGCTCTTCCTTTATTAGTAGCAGCAACTTGGGCGTTACTAAATATCGTTACATTAGCTATTCAACAAGTTCAACGTTTATCACGTTAAGAAACTTGATCTTAATAGATTACAGGGAAAAATTGAAAAATATTTGATTTTTCCTTGTTTAAATAAAAAATAAAATTTTAGCTAAAATTTAAGAAATACTGACCTAACAATAATATATTAGTTATTATTAGGTAAATAATCTTTTAATTTAATTAATAGTGAATATTTCTATTATGCTTTTTCATTCCAACGTTCTAATACAACAGTATTTGACCCATCTTCATTTTGTTGATATTTAATCGGTTGGAAGCCTAGTTTTTGACTTTCACCTACAATTACTTCACCAGCATATTGTTGAGCAACTTTATCAATAAAGCTTTCAACCGGACATGATTGTTCCCAAAAACTCATATCAACAACTAACTCATACTCTTGCCCATTCCAAGCAAATTCAATATCATAACCATTAGATTGACTAATAATTAAATTAGATCCTATTGCTTGATCTTTTAAATTTTGTTGGTGATGGCGAATTTCTAATTTATTTAAAGCCTTTTCCAAATACGCAAGATTTTGGAAACTCGTTTTCATTGTTGTAAAATGAGACATACGTATTACAAAATAATTAAAGTTAATAGTTTTTCTAATATTTATTATAGTAACACTGACGGTTTTTTTACGTCTATTTTTTGTTTAATTATTGAATAATAATCTATAGGTTAAAACTCTTATTAAAAAGAGTTTTAACCTATAGATTATTATTCAATAATTTGTGCTTTTCGTAATAGACTAGCAACAGTATCACTTGGTTGAACACCATTTTTTAACCATTGTTGAATCTTTTCAACTTTGAAGTTTGACTCTTTAGTTGAAGGATTGTAATAGCCTACTAAGTCAACAGGTCGACCATCTCGACGAGTTGAGTGTTCTATAACAACTAGTCGATATGTTGGTTGTTTTTTTCGACCAGTTCGTGTTAATCGTAATTTTAACATAGATATTTGTAAATTTAAGTTATTAATTTTATATCTGAATAAAATTCAGACAATAAGAAACCAAAATAGATCTTAATTAACGTCTTGAGTAGTACTCAATAACTAGTAATTCATCAAGTTCTAATAATAAGTCGTTTCGATCACAGTAATTTGTAACAGTACCTTCTACTTTTGTACTATCAAATTTAATATGATTTGGTCGTTCAGCAAACCGAATTGTTTTAAGATTTGTTTCAATTAAATTTTTTGATGATGCTTTTGTACGAACACTAATTACATCATTAATTCGACATTGGAAACTTGCAATACTAACTGCTTTTCCATTTACTGTAATATGACCATGGTTCACTAATTGACGAGCACCACCCATCGTTGATGCAAAACCAAGACTAAAACAGATACTATCTAAGCGCATTTCTAATAATTGTAATAGAATTAAACCTGTTACACCATTACGTCGACGTGCTTCTTTAATATAGCGGAATAATTGACTTTCAGTTAAACCATAGTTAAATTTTAACTTTTGTTTTTCTTCTAATCGTATACCATATTCTGTTGTTTTTTTCTTACCTTCGGAACCTTTCCCATGTTGCCCTGGACGATCTTTTTTCTTAGATTGTTTTTGTGTTAATCCAGGTAAAGTTCCCAAACGTCTTGTAATTCGTAATTTAGGTCCACGGTATCGTGACATAAAATTTAATATTTTATTTTAACTAATTTTTCTTAATATTCCTTGAAATTAATGATGATTTGGGCGAGTGACCGGACTTGAACCGGCGAATAGCGGGATCACAACCCACTGCCTTAACCACTTGGCCACACCCGCCTATCATTTACAAATATACTTTATCAGGTTATAGTGATGTTCGTCTAGAGTTTTTTAAAATTATATTTAACTATAATTATGTTTAATCAAACTACTTTTTTTTTTAATGGTAATGAATATTATACCAAAAAATCAATAACATTAGAAGCTTTACTGAATTACTTTAATTATAATTCTTTAATTTTTGTTGTGGAATACAATCAATTTATTTGCAATAAAAATAAATGGAAAGAAATTAAAATTAAGCAGAATGATAGAATTGAAATCATTACAATTGTTGGAGGTGGATAATTCTATAAAGAATTTATAGAATTATCTTAATTAAATTCGAATATCAACATTATACTCAGTTTCTAATACCATTTGGAAATGTTTTAAAATTTCGTCAATTTCTTTAGTAACTAAAGTTTTTTGAGAAGATTGAAATGTTAATTGAATACATAAACTAGTCTGATGTTCTGGAATTGAATCACCACGATACTCATCTAATAATTCAATTTTAGTTAAATATTCACTTCCGTTTTGTAATAGAGTATTCTCAATTTCATTAAAAGATACCGTCTGATCAACGACAAATGATAAATCTTTAGTAATCTTAGGATAAGTAGAATATGGTTGATATAATGCTAACTTTCTATCTTGGAATTCAGTTTTAATAAAATCTAAATTAAATTCAAAAAGAAATATATCAGCAGGAACATTATATTTTTTTGCTAAAATTGGATGAATTTGTCCAAAAACACCTAAACATTTATCATTTGGTAATATTAGTTCAGCTGTTCGATATGGATGTAATAATGTTTGGTATTTATCTAGTGTCGACGCTTTCCAAGAAACTGTAAAATTCAACTTGTTAAATAATTCAGAAATGCGCCCTTTACCTTCAAACCAAGATAATGGTTTACCAGGCTGATCCCAATTATCTTTCTTTTTCATTCCACCAAATACACCCGCAACAACTTCTTTTTCATTATAAGTTGTTTTTAGATTACCTTCAAAAACATGTCCATATTCAAACCCTTCTAATATATTATTACCTTGTTTTAGATTATCACTTACAATTTTAACTAAATTTGGTAATAAACTTGTGCGTAAAGTGGAGCAGTCTGTAATTAATGGATTAATTAAAGAAATTGCACTTGAGTTTTTTTCATTTACCAATGAATATTGAACTAATTCATTTAATCCTTCATTAATAAAACAATTTGTTAATTTTTTACGGATTTGATAACTAAAATCTTCTTTACCAATATTAGAAACTGTTGGTAAATTTGTAATAAAATTATTAAATCCATGTAACCGACCAATTTCTTCAATTAAGTCAATCTCACGTTCAAGATCATCAATACGAGCTTTTGGTATTGTAACAGACCAGATTTGTTTTTCGGTATTAAATACAAATTTAAAATCTAAACGTCGTAAATACTCCGTTATTTGACTTGGTAAGATATTTACCGACTCACCAGTTACTTGATCTCGAACAGGTCCCAAAATTTCAATAATATTTGCATAATTTAATGATAAATTAACGCTATTTATTTGTTCTACTTCAGAGGTTGTATGAACTTTACAAATTAATTTTGGATTTGTAATTTTTAATAATGTAATTAATCGAATTAATGCTTCAATAAAGTAGCTATTATTTAACCCTTTTTCATATCTTGCTGAACGATCTGTTCTTACTCCAAGAGCTCTTGACTGTTGACGAATTTTTTTTGAACTAAAAATTGATCCCTCAATTAATAATGATTTTGTATCTGAAGTATATGAAACTTGTTGATTGGGCATAATTCCTCCAATACTAATTGGATAACCATTTGCTTCAACAACTAAAATATCTGAGGTTAACTCATACGTGGCATTATTACTTCCGATAAATGTCTTAGGCGTTTTTACAGTTTTTAAAGCCAAGTCAAATTCAGATGTTTGTACTGCGGTTTGAATTTTTTCTAGATCATAAAATTCAAAAGGATATCCAGTTTCTAATAAAATATAATTTTGAAAATCTAATAAATTATTTAAAGGTTCTACTTTTGAACAAACTAATTTTTCAGTTAACCATTTTGGTACAGTAAAATCTTCTAAATTTTCAACTGTTACAGCTACAAAAGTTGAATATTCTGCTGCTGATTCTGCTCTATTAATTACATCTGTAATTTTTCTTTTATATTCGAAATGTTGATTTATGTAAGTTGTAGAACGAATTGGTTTATCGATTAACGCAGTAATCTCTTTTGCAATTCCTTTAATTGAAAGACTATCAGCCCGATTTGCTGTAGCTGAGATATCTAAAACCGTTCGGGTTTGTTTATTAACATCAATTTTTAACGTTTCTTCTACCTCAAACCCACCAAGAGTAAGTTTATCTATTAAGTCTTCTAATGGAATACTTTTTACGCTAACTAGTTCATTAAGCCAATCTAATGATGTATACATTTTTTAGGTTAGAATAGAATTTTTATAATTAATTTGCTTTCGTAAATACAAGTCCATTACTTTGTCCATAACGCTCCATAAATCTCATAAAACGATCCCAGGCTTCAGGACTTTTCATTATATAAATTGATTCGATAGCTTCAGGTTTTCCATTGACAAATCTTGCATTAACATCACGAGTTTCCAAAATACCTTCTTCATCAATTAAATACATTCCAGTAATTTCCCCTTCTTTTGCAGTACTTTTATCTAAAATATTAGGATTTTTAAAACGAAAAGTTGCTGTTCCTGTACTTCCATCACGCGATCGCGTTAGCCGTATATCTGGTAATACAGTTTCATTTAATCCTTTTATAAACTGAATCTTAGCTTCCATACTTTTAATAATAAAATTATGTAATAATTCTAGTTTATCTAATATTTAGGAGAATGTAAATTCTCTAGTTTAAAATGGTTGAAAAAATAGCAAATCTGGGGTGGCAGGATTCGAACCTACGAATGGCGGAGTCAAAGTCCACAGCCTTACCACTTGGCGACACCCCAAAATTATAACACAGTCTAACTTTTATTTATTGGGCAAGAAGGGATTCGAACCCCTGACACCGTAGTTCGTAGCCACGTGCTCTAGTCCACTGAGCTACAAGCCCAAACTGTGTTATATAACTATATAATACAATTAAATATTATTTTTAGTAAAGCTTTTATAAAAAATTAATAAATTCACTTGCAAACAATCTCTAATTTCCTTTAAACTCAGACTTCGAAGATTTTTTGTAAAAACTGATCAAATAACTAAAATTTACTTATGTCAAAAAAAATATTATATCAAGATAATGCACGTCGTGCATTAGAACGTGGTATGGAAATTATGGTTGAAGCCGTTTCAGTAACTTTAGGTCCTAAAGGTCGAAATGTAGTTTTAGAAAAAGCTTATGGTTCTCCACAAATTGTAAATGATGGAGTAACAATTGCAAAAGAAATTAAACTAGAAGATCATATTGAAAACACGGGTGTTTCATTAATTCGACAAGCAGCAGCCAAAACAAATGATGTAGCAGGTGATGGAACAACTACAGCAACAGTTTTAGCTTATGCAATGGTTAAAGAAGGTTTAAAAAATGTTGCTGCAGGTGCTAACCCAATTTCAATTAAATTAGGGATGGAAAAAGCTACGCAATATTTAGTTACCCAAATAAATGAATTTGCTCAACCTGTTGAAGATATTCAATCTATTGAACAAGTTGCATCAATATCAGCCGGAAATGATAAGGTTATTGGTTCGTTAATTGCTGATGCATTATCAAAAGTTGGAAAAGAAGGTGTGATTTCATTAGAAGAAGGTAAAGGAATTACTACAGAATTAGAAATTACTGAAGGGATGAAATTTGAAAAAGGTTTTATTTCTCCTTACTTCATTACTAATACTGATAAAATGGAAGTATCTTATGATAACCCCTATATTTTATTAACAGATAAAAAAATTACTTTAGTTCAACAAGATTTATTACCCATTCTTGAACAAATTACAAAAACAAAACGTCCTTTATTAATTATTGCTGAAGATGTTGAAAAAGAAGCATTAGCAACTCTAATTTTAAATAAATTACGAGGAATTGTAAATGCTGTAGCCGTGCGTGCGCCTGGTTTTGGTGAGTTAAGAAAATTAATGTTACAAGATATTGCTGTCTTAACCGGTGGTACCGTAATTACCCAAGATGCAGGATTAAGTTTAGAAAATATCCAAGTACGTTTATTGGGCCAAGCTCGTCGAGTAATTGTAACAAAAGATAATACAACAATTGTTGGTGATGGAGAAGAACTTGATGCTGTTAAAGCACGTTGTGAACAATTACGTAAACAAGTGAATGTTGCTGACACAGGTTATGAAAAAGAAAAATTACAAGATCGAATTGCTAAATTGTCTGGTGGTATCGCGGTAATTCGTGTTGGTGCTGTTACAGAAACTGAAATGAAAGATAAAAAGTTAAGATTAGAAGATGCGATTAATGCAACACGAGCTGCGGTTGAAGAAGGAATTGTTCCAGGGGGTGGGGCTACTCTAACGCATTTATCAGATAACCTATTAACATGGGCTAAAAATAATTTACAAGAAGATGAATTAGTTGGTGCAATGATTCTTGCGCGTGCTATTGTTGCACCATTACGTCGAATTGCTGAAAATGCTGGGATAAATGGAGCTGTTATTATTGAACAAGTTCAACAACAAGAGTTTGAAGTAGGTTATAATGCAGCAGAAAATAGATTTGGGAATATGTATGAAGAGGGAGTTGTAGACCCGGCAAAAGTAACACGTTCTGCATTACAAAATGCAACATCTATTGCTAGTATGATTTTAACAACTGAGTGTATTATTGTTGATGAGGAAAAAGTTTAAACGAATAAATTATTCGTTTAAACTTTTTACTTTTTTACAAATTATAAATCATTTAAATCACCCATCGAATCATCTTCTGATTGAGTTGCATCAGCCATGTTTTTCATTGCTAATTTTAATTCTTCTAAAACAGATTTTAAAGACTCAAAATTTTCTGATTCAATATCTTGACGAATATTCGTAATTAATTGTTTAGTACTAGCTTGTTGTTCATCAGAAATTTTATCTTTTAATAATTCTAATTCTTTTTCTGCTTCAAAGCATAAAGTTTCTGCTTGATTTTTAATTTCAATATTTTGTCGTTTTTCTTGATCTGCTGTTGCATATTTTTCTGCATCTGCTAGCATACCATCAATTTCATTTTCTTCTAAATTTGATGCACCTTGAATTGTTACAGATTGTTCAATTCCAGTTTCTACTTCTTTAGCTTTAACTGAAAGTAAACCATCTACATCAATATCAAAAGTAACTTCAATTTGTGGAACACCGCGATCTGCTTTTGGAATACCATCTAAACGGAAATTTCCTAAACTTTTATTTCCACTAACTAACTCACGTTCACCTTGTAAAACATGAATTTCTACATTTGTTTGGTTATCAACTGCGGTTGAAAACATTTCAGATTTTTTGACAGGAATAGTGGTATTTCGTGCAATAATTTTTGTCATAACACCACCTAAAGTTTCAACACCTAAAGATAATGGAGTAACATCTAATAATAAAATATCTTTAATTTCACCAGCAAGGATACCTGCTTGGATCGCAGCACCAATAGCAACTACTTCATCTGGGTTTACCGATTGATTTGGTTTTTTACCTGTTAACGATTCTACTAGATTTTGAATTGCAGGAATTCGAGTAGAGCCACCAACTAATACCACTTCATTAATCTCTGATTTTTCAAGTCGAGCATCTGCTAATGATTTTTCTACTGGAATTTTACAACGTTGAATTAAATCTTGGCATAATGATTCAAATTTTTCTCTTGTTAAATCTGTTTCAATATGTTTTGGACCCGTTTTATCAGCAGTAATAAATGGTAAGTGAATTGTTGTTTTTTCTACAGTTGATAGTTCCATTTTTGCTTTTTCAGCTGCTTCTGTTAAACGTTGTAAAGCTTGGATATCATCTGCTAAATTAATCCCTTCTTTTTCTTTAAAATCAGCCATTAGCCAATCAACTAAAACCTTATCAAAATCATCTCCACCTAAATTTGTATCACCAGCAGTAGATAGAACTTCAAAAATACCATCACCAACTTCTAAAATTGATACATCAAACGTACCGCCCCCTAAATCAAACACTAAAATTGTTTCATTTTGTTTTTTATCTAAACCATAAGCTAATGAAGCAGCCGTTGGCTCATTAATAATTCGTAATACTTCAATCCCTGCAATTTTACCTGCATCCATGGTTGCTTGACGTTGCGAATCATTAAAATAAGCAGGTACTGTAATAACAGCTTGAGTCACATCTTGACCAAGGTAAGTACTTGCATCATTAATTAATTTTCGTAATACTTGTGCAGATATTTCTTCTGGACTAAAATCTTTATCTAACGATGAACATTTAATTTTAATATTACCATTAGAATCTTTAGACACTTTATAAGGCAATTGTTTTGCACCCTCAGAAATTTCATTCTCTTTTGAACCAATAAAACGTTTTACAGAGTAAAATGTATTTTCTGGGTTAATAACTGCTTGTCGTTTAGCGATTTGTCCTACTAGTAATTCTTGTTTTTTTGTATAGGCAACAATAGAAGGTGTTGTTCGTAAACCTTCAGCATTTGGAATAACACTTGGTTGACCACCTTCAATTGCAGCTACTACAGAATTTGTTGTACCTAAATCAATCCCAACAACTTTTGACATAATTTTTTAAATATATTAAGTTTCTATAGTTTTATTTATAGTAAATATTTACAAAAAAAAGAAAGAGTTAGATCCGTAAAATTTTTAATAAAAGTGTTTATTTATCTTATATAGACAAATAAGCTAAAATTTTTTAAATTATTATAAGTAATTTAACAATTTCAATTGTTTTATTTATTTTTTAATTAATTTAAAATTAATTATTTTTGTTTTTATAAAAATGTTAATATATATAATCTATTTTTTGGAGAAAAATTGTGGCTTTAGGCTTATTAGGTAATAAAATTGGCATGACTCAAATTTTTGATGAATCGGGTAATATTATTCCCGTAACAATTTTAAAAATTGGTCCATGTGTTATTACACAAATTAAAACAGTTTTAACTGATGGTTATAATGCAATTCAAGTCGGCTATGGAGCAGTTCCAAGTAAATATTTGACTCAACCTGAGTTAGGTCATTTACAAAAATCAAATATTCAACCTTTAAAATATTTAAAAGAATTTCGTATTGAAAACCCTGAAGAATTTACAGTTGGACAAATTTTGAACGTTGAATCGTTTTCTAGTGGTCAGCTTATTAATATTACAGGTAAAAGTACTGGTAAAGGATTCTCTGGTCTTCAAAAACGTCATAACTTTACAAGAGGTCCAATGACACATGGTTCAAAAAACCATAGATTACCAGGTTCAATTGGTATGGGTACAGATCCCGGCCGTGTTTTACCAGGTAAAAAAATGGCAGGACAATTAGGAAATAAAATTACACACATTAAAAAATTAAAAATTATTCAAGTTAATAGTGATGAAAATATTTTAGTAGTTAAAGGTTCTGTACCAGGAAAACCTGGGAACTTACTAAGTATTGCTGCATCAGAATAATTAAATTTTTATTTGCAAAAAACGATTATAGATAAAATAACGTATGACTGTTCAAAAATTTATTAAATATAATTCTTTAGATGTAAATGGACAAGTCTTAAATGACGAACACAAATTAGAATTGAATGTCCTTGAAAAATCTGGGAACTATTTAATTCACAAAGATATTTTAAGACACCAAATTTCTCAAAAACAAGGAACCGTTTCAACTAAAACGCGAAGTGAAGTTCGTGGTGGTGGTGCAAAACCGTGGCAACAAAAAGGTACAGGTCGTGCACGTGCAGGTTCAAACCGATCACCATTATGGAAAGGTGGTGGTGTTATTTTTGGTCCAAAACCAAAGAAAACCGTTTTAAAATTAAATAAAAAAGAACGCAAATTAGCGTTACAAACTTTATTATATAATAAGCGGAATAATATTTCAGTAATTGAAAATTTAGAAAATGCTATTGATTCAGCAAAAACAAAAACATTTTTTACTATGTGTAAAAAGTGTGGAGTTGATGTAGATCAAAAAGTTTTAGTTATTGTTGCTAAAAAAACACCAGCATTAAAATTATCAATCCGAAACATGAAAAATGTGGAATTAATTTCTGCTTCAAATTTAAATACGCTTAGTATTTTAAAAGCTAAACAGATTTTATTAACACCACTAGCAGTAAATGAGATAAAGGAGACTTATTGTGGTTGATTCTTCATATTTTAATCTTAGCAGTAATGATATTATAAAATATCCAATTATTACTGACAAAGCTACAAGACTTTTAGAAAATAATCAATATAGTTTCGTTGTAAATCCATCATCTGATAAAATTACAATTAAAGCAGCAATTGAATATTTATTCGATGTAAAAGTGACAAAAGTTAATACTTGTCAACTTCCAAGAAAGAAAAAACGTGTAGGTAAATATCTTGGTTGGAAATCGCAATATAAGAAAGCAATTGTTACTTTAGCAGATGGCGATACAATAAACTTATTTGCAGAAAATTAACAGTTATATAATCGAAATTAATCAAGTTTATGAGCATTCGTCTTTATAAATCATACACACCAGGTACACGTAACCGAGCATTATTAACGTTTTCAGAAATTACAACAAGTAAGCCGGAAAAAAGTTTAATTCGCAAAAATCACCGGAAAAAAGGGCGAAATAATAGAGGTGTCATTACAATTCGTCACCGTGGTGGTGGTCATAAGAAAAGATATCGTCTAATTGATTTTCATCGTAATAAACACGAAATTGAAGCAACAGTTGCCTCAATTGAGTATGATCCAAACCGTAATGCGCGTATCGCATTAGTTCATTACACAGATGGTGAAAAACGTTATATTTTACATCCAAATAATGTAAATGTGGGCGATAAAATTATTTCTGGTTCAGGATCATCTTTAAATATTGGTAATAGTTTACCCTTAGACGAAATTCCATTAGGTACTTCTATTCATAATATTGAATTAATTCCTAGAAAAGGTGGTCAAATTGTTCGATCAGCAGGAACATCAGCAAAAATTTTAGCGAAAGAAGGTGATTACATAACATTAAGATTACCATCAAAAGAAGTTCGATTAATTCGTAAAGAATGTTTTGCAACTATTGGTGAAGTTAGTAATAATGAAGCCTTTTTAGTTCGAAGTGGTAAAGCTGGTCGTACTCGATGGCTTGGAAAACGTCCAACTGTACGTGGTTCTGTAATGAACCCTTGTGATCACCCACATGGTGGTGGTGAAGGTCGTGCACCTATTGGTCGTAGTCGTCCATTAACACCTTGGGGTAAACCAGCTTTAGGAATGAAGACACGAAAAAAGAAAAAAGCAAGTAATGCTTATATTCTTCGTCGTCGGAGATAATTGAAATTTTAATAAAATATAAATTAATAAAAATATTCTTAAAATGCCAAGATCATTAAAGAAAGGACCTTTTATAGCATATCATTTATTAAAGAAAATTGATAAAATGAATGCTGAAGGAAAAAAAGATACAATTACTACTTGGTCTCGTAGTTCAACGATTTTACCAAGTATGATAGGACATACAATTGCCGTTTACAATGGTAGACAGCATGTTCCAATTTTTATTTCTGATCAATTTGTTGGTCATAAATTAGGAGAATTTGTTTCTACACGAACATTTAAAACACATATTAAAACCGATAGAAAAATACAACGTTAAGGAAACTTTTCTATGGTACAAAAGATTGTAGATCCGAATTTTCATATTAAAACCTTTAATGTGAAATGTGATAGTAAATTATCACCGCTTGCAAAAACAATTTTACAAAGTTTTAAATTTAAACTTTATTATTATGTAATTGATGATCTTTTATATCTTTTAAAATCAAATCCAAACGAACGTGATTACCTTTTACAAATATTAAATTCAAGCGTTATTTTTCTTCAAAATAATTTGTATGTGAATTTTTTTGATATTTATATCTATGATATTACCATAAATGAAATATCAAAATTTAATAGGTTTGTTAATGAACAATCGGAATTATTTAAACTTTCAAATACTATAACTATTAAATTAGCTTATCAAGTTAAAGTAGTACCTAAAAAACTTGAAACAATTTGGTAAAACAAATTTTAAAATAAGACTAGGTTTACTAAACACATAAGAACACAGAAATTTATGTTTTTATGGTTAAGTTTTATTTTCAGTTTAGATTGAAACAGATTCCGACAATCTTCAGAAAGTTAAAATATAAGCAAAAAGAAAAGTAAAAAAAAATCGATTATGTCTAATGTTCAATCAGTAAAAGCTGTAGCAAAATATATTAGGATGTCGCCGCATAAAGTACGACGAGTTTTAGATCAAATTCGTGGACGTTCATATCAAGAAGCCTTAATGATATTAGAATTCTTACCATATGATGCTGGTGGCCCTGTTTGGCAAATTGTTCATTCAGTAGCAGCAAATGCAAAAAATAATTATGATTTAGACAAAAAGAAATTAATTATTGATGAAGTTTATGCTAACGAAGGACCAAAATTAAAGCGTATTCGACCACGGGCACAAGGTCGTGCATTTAAAATTTTAAAACCAACGTGTCATATTACAATCGTTGTAAAAGAATCAAGTTAATTGATTTTATAAACTCTATTTAACTTAAAAGGATTATTTAGGTGGGACAAAAAACACATCCATTAGGATTCCGATTAGGGATTACACAAGAACATAGATCTGCTTGGTATGCCAATTATAATCAATATGCTAATCTACTACAAGAAGATGATCAAATCAGAACATATCTTAATAAATTAGCAAAAGCGGCTAGTATTTCAGATATTAAAATTAACCGTAATGGATTAGGGGATCAAATTCAATTAAATATTGAAACGGGTCGTCCTGGAGCATTAGTTGGTGAAAGTGGTTTAGGTATTGAAAATTTATTAAAAAATATTAAAAAACTTTTACCAGGTGATCGCCAAATTACCATTAACATCGTTGAAGTTGAAAAAGTTAATTTAAATGCGTCATTAATTGGTGATTTAGTTGTTAAACAATTAGAAGATCGGGTTGCTTTTAGACGAGCAATTCGTGAAGCTCTTCAAGCAGCACATGAAGATAATGTTAGTGGCATTAAAATTCAAGTTTCTGGGCGATTAAATGGTGCAGAAATTGCACGAAGTGAATGGATTCGAGAAGGACGTGTACCTTTACAAACTCTACGAGCTGACATTGATTATTGTGCCAAAGAAGCGAATACGATTTATGGCGTATTAGGCGTTAAAGTTTGGTTATTTAAAAATGAAATTTTAGCAAAATAGACACAAAATATATCTTTTATAAATTTAATTTATTATGTTAAGTCCAAAAAGAACAAAATATAGAAAATTTCACCGTGGTCGTATGCGTGGAAAAGCAACACGTGGAAATGAAATTTCATTCGGTGAATACGGATTACAAGCTTTAGAACCTACATGGATTACATCACGTCAAATTGAGGCGGCTCGTCGTACGATTACTCGTTATACAAAACGTGGTGCCTCATTATGGATTCGTATTTTTCCAGATAAATCAGTTACTGCACGAGCTGCTGAATCACGAATGGGTTCAGGTAAGGGTACCGTAGACTATTGGGTAGCTACTGTTAAACCAGGTACAATTTTATTTGAAATTGCATCAGTTCCCGAAGACGTTGCTCGAGGTGCATTTAATTTAGCTGCCTATAAGCTACCAATAAAAACAAAATTTATTATTAGAACAAATATTGAATAACCTATGAGTTTACCTCAATTTAATGATATTAAAGGACTTTCAAATACTGAAATTTCTGAGGCAATTATTAAAACTGAAAAAGAATTATTTAATTTAAAATTCAAGAAAGCAACTCGACAACCTTTTAAATCAAGTGAAATTAAGTTTTCTAAACGTCGACTTGCTCAGTTAAAAACAGTTTTAACTTTACGACTAGAAGCATTAGAACAATCAGACAATAATGCTGTAGCTAATTTAATTCAAAAACAAAACTATTTAACTGGCAATTTTTAAATAAAGCTAAATAAATATATAAGGAGTTTTAATGCCGGTAAAAGAAAAAGTTGGGATTGTTGTTAGTAATAAAATGGACAAAACCGTTGTTGTAAAAGTGGAAAGTAGATACCCACATCCACTTTATTCAAAAACATTGGTAAAAACAAAAAAGTATTTAGCACATGATGAAATGGAGCAATGTAATATTGGGGACGAAGTTTTAGTTCAAGAAACTCGACCATTAAGTAAAAGAAAACGTTGGACATTGACCAAGATTCTTTCAAAATCATCTTTAATTAATTAAAATTAAATTTTTATGATCTATCCACAAACTATGTTAACAGTAGCCGATAATACCGGTGCTCGAAAAATTATGTGTATTCGAGTTTTAGGTGGAAATCGAAAATATGCAAAAATTGGTGACACAATTATTGGTGTCGTTAAAGAAGCTCTTCCAAACATGCCTATTAAAAGATCGGATATTGTGAGAGCCATTGTCGTACGAACTTCTAAATCTATTCGTCGTCAAGATGGAATGTATATTCGTTTTGATGATAATGCAGCAGTTATTGTTAATTTAGATAATAACCCTCGTGGAACACGAGTTTTCGGACCTGTTGCTCGTGAAATCCGTGATAAAAATTTCTCTAAAATTGTTTCATTAGCACCGGAGGTTTTATAAATGGTAAAACGACAAAAAATACATATTAAACTCGGTGATACTGTAAAAGTAATTTCAGGGTTTGATAAAAATAAAACAGGCGAAGTAACTAAAATTTACCGTAACACGGGAAAAATTCTTGTTAAAGGAATTAATTATAAATTTAAACATATTAAGCCTAATACAGATAATGAAGTTGGTGAAATCAAACAAATTGAAGCGCCTATTCATCATTCAAATGTAAAATTAAATGTAACAGAGTCTTAAAAATATGCGTAATCCCAATTCATTAGAAGAAGTCGCTGAAATTCATAGCTTACTTACAGATATTAAAAAAGAATATAATGAAGGAATACGGGGTGTTTTAAAAAAAAATGATCCCGAACTTTTTAGAAATGTTCATACAATTCCAAAATTAGAAAAAATTCAAATCAACCGTGGCTTAGGGTTAGCGGCTCAAAACACGAATATTTTGAAAAAAAGTATTAAAGAATTTACCTCAATTACAGGTCAAAAGCCTTTAATTACAAAATCTAAAAAAGCTATTGCGGGATTTAAAATTCGTGAAGATTTAGAATTAGGTTTAACGGTAACTTTACGTGGTGAAAAAATGTACGCATTTTTAACCAAACTTATCTTCTTTACTTTTGCTCAAATTCGTGATTTCCGCGGTTTATCTGTTCGAAGTTTTGATAAAGCTGGAAATTATACATTAGGATTAAAAGAACAATTAATTTTTCCGGAAATTAATTATGAAGATGTTGATCAAGTACAAGGTTTTAGTATTACTTTAGTGTTTTCCGCTTCAAATCCTAAAAACCGCTCACGCACGATTGACAAAGTATTAAACGGAATGATTCTTTTAAAATTCTTAAGATTCCCATTAAACGATTGTGGGTATTACGAGAAATATGCTTCATTAGCCGAAGTTAATCAATCTTGGGATAAGAAAAAACATTTACGTCGTAAACGCTGGTCTCAAGAATAAAATAAACCGTCAAAAAATAAGGAGAGAACTGTGGTAACAGATACAATTTCAGATATGCTGACGCGTATTAGAAATGCAAATATGGTTAAACACCAAATTGTACAAGTACCAAGTACAAAGATGTCAAAGGAAATTGCAAGCATTTTAAAAGAAGAAGGTTTCATTGAAAATTTTGAAATTTACAATGAAGATTCTTATGCATACTTATTAATTTCTTTAAAATATAAAGGAAGATTACGTGAACCTGTTATTTGTAAACTTGAACGTATAAGTAAACCAGGTTTAAGAGTTTATGCAAATTCAAAAGAACTACCAAAAGTTTTAGATGATTTAGGCGTTGCTATTATGTCAACATCGAAAGGTGTTATGACAAATTTCAAAGCTAAAGAGCTTGGCATTGGTGGTGAAGTTTTATGTTATATTTGGTAATTGGAGTAATTAAAAAATATGTCACGTATCGGAAAATTACCAATTAAAATACCATCAGGTGTTGATGTTACTTGTAACGGTTTAGATGTTACAGTAAAAGGAAAATTTGGAACATTAGAGAACCAACTTCCTGAATTATTAACTATTGAACACACTGATAGTACTTTAATTGTAGGTGTACAAAGTCAAACACGTCAAACCCGCTCTTTACATGGTTTATACCGTACATTAGTAAACAATATGATTATTGGTGTATCAGAGCAGTTCCAAGTAAATTTAACCTTAAAAGGGGTTGGATATCGAGCAACTGTTCAAGGTAAATCGATTGTTTTAAATTTAGGATATAGTCATCCTGTTGAAATGGAAATTCCTGAAGGGATTTCTATAGAAGTGAAAAAAAATACCGCTATTAATATTAAAGCTTGCAATAAAGAACAATTAGGTTTGTTTGCGGCGAGAATTCGTGCATGGCGTGTACCAGAACCTTATAAAGGTAAAGGTATTCTTTATGAAGGAGAAATTGTAAAACGTAAAGCAGGTAAATCCGGTAAAAAATAAACGTTTTTATCTTAAACATACTTTAAAACAATTAACCCTAACAATAAAGCAACTTATGAAATTATCAAAACGAGTTTTATTAAAACTTAAAAATAAAAATAAAAAATTAAAACCTCAAAAATTTAAGCGTTTAAAACGTGAAAGTTTACGAGGTTTAGTTAAAGGAACACAAGAACGTCCACGTTTATCTGTTTATCGTTCAAACGAGAATATTTATGCGCAAATCATTGATGATACAACTTCAAAAACGCTTATTTCTTGTTCGACGTTAGATCGTGATATTCAACTTGACAGTAAAAACGGACGAACATGTGAAGCTTCAAGATTAATGGGTCAAAAGTTAGCTGCACTTAGTTTAAAAAAGAATATTACTAAAATTGTATTTGATCGAGGACCGTATCTTTACCACGGACGGATTAAAGCATTAGCTGACGGTGCCCGAGCAGGTGGTCTTCAATTTTAATAACCAATCTGAAAATTAAAACTATATTTTATGAGTACCGATTTAAAACAAGTTAATAAGTTTAAAAAAAATTCACGACGAAATGATAATCGAAATGAGCCAAAATTGGTTGAGCGATTAATCAAAATAAGCCGTGTCTCTAAAGTAACGAAAGGTGGTAAAAAATTAAGTTTTCGTGCAATCGTAGTTATTGGTGATGAAAATGGTCAAGTTGGTGTTGGTGTAGCCAAAGCTGATGATGTTGTTAATGCTTTTAAAAAGGCAAAAACAGATGGTCGTAAACATTTAATTAAAATTCCAATTACAAAATCATTAAGTATCCCACATCGAGTTACTGGTGATTTTGGAGCATGTAAAATTATTATGCGTCCATCAATTGAAGGTTCTGGTGTAATTGCAGGTGGTGCAGTTAGAACTGTTCTAGAAGTTGCTGGAATTAAAAATGTTATTGCAAAACAATTAGGATCAGATAATTTATTAAATAATGCTCGTGCTTCTATTTGTGCGTTAGGAAATTTAACAACAAAATCACAAGTATCAAAAAAACGTGACCTTAATTTAAATTAAGATTAGCTATTTAATACTTAAATATTAAAGTATGATTAAACAAACTAATGATAAAAATATTCTTTTAAACCGTCTTTTATTAAGTTTAGGAATATTAATCTTTATTCGAATTGGTACTTTCTTACCAGTCCCAGGAATAAATCATAATCATTTGGCTTTTTATCTTGAACGTCATTCAATGACAAAAAGTTTAGTAAGTACGTTTGCAGGAAACGACACTTTTGTAATTGGAATCTTTACTCTAAATATATTTCCGTATATTAATGCATCAATTTTGATACAATTATTACTTAGTGTCTTCCCTAGTCTTTCAAAATTACAAAAAGAAGGTGGCGCAGAAGGACGGAGAACTATAAATAAATTAACACGGTTAATTACTTTAGGTTGGGCATTGATTCAAAGTTTTAGTATTGCTTTTTATTTAAAAAGAGCTTTATTTGACTGGGATATTTACTTAGCCGGTCAAATTATCATCTGGTTAACAACTGGTGCGATGATCGTTTTATGGTTAAGTGAAATTGTAACTGAATATGGTCTTGGTAATGGAGCTTCGTTATTGATTTATACGAACATTGTTTCAAATTTACCTAATTTTGGAAAAAATTTATTTCTCAAAGCGAGTGAAAATATTTCGATTGTTTCTTGGATACTTATTAGTCTTTTACTTTTTATTGCAATTTATGGAATTGTTTTATTACAAGAGGGTACTCGAGTCGTTCCGTTAATTTCATCTAAACAATTAACAAAAACAACAGAATCATTTTCAACATCTTCATTACTTGAAAATAATTATATTCCTTTACGGTTTAATCAAGCAGGTGTTATGCCAATTATTTTAACAACAGCTGTTTTGGTTATCCCAAATTATATAAGTAATCTGGGTTTATTGCCATTTCTTACACTCCCTGCTTTTCTTCAATCATCAAAAATTATTTATTGGATTAGTTATTTTGTTTTAATATTGCTATTTAGCTCATTTTATTCAACAATTGTTCTAAATCCAAAAGATATATCAAATGATTTACAAAAAATGGCTGTTTCAATTCCAGGAGTAAGACCAGGGGTTGAAACAACTTTTTATTTAAAAAAAGTAATGCAACGAGTAACGTATCTGGGTGCAATTATGTTATCCATTCTTGCTACGTTACCAAATTTAATCGAAACTATATTACCTGGTTCTAGTTTTAATGGATTAGGAACAACATCATTATTAATTTTAGTTGGAGTAATTCTTGAATTATCCCGAGAAATTCGAAGTATTATTCTATCGAATATTTATAATGATATGTTTGATTAAATTAAGAAAAAAAAAAAAATTAATTATTGTAAAAGCTAAAATGAAAGTTCGCCCTTCAGTAAGAAAAATGTGTGATAAATGTCGAGTAATTAAACGACATGGAAAAATTATGGTAATTTGTGAAAATCCAAAACATAAACAACGTCAAGGTTAATAATTTTAAGGAGTTAACAAAGTGGTAAGATTAATAGGGGTGGATTTACCAAGGAATAAAAGAATTGCATATGCTTTAACTTATATTCATGGAATTGGTACTAATACTGCAAAACAAATTATTACGTCAGCAAAGATTAGTCCAGAAACTCGAACAAATGATTTAACAACAGAAGAAGCAGTAGCATTACGTAAGGTTTTAGAAGATAGTGATTTAAAACTAGAAGGTGATTTACGACGTTTCAATGGTTTAAACATTAAACGATTAAATGAAATTAATTGTCATAGAGGAAAAAGACATCGTAATAATTTACCGGTTCGTGGTCAACGTACACGAACAAATGCGCGAGCACGTCGTGGTGGTAAGAAAACGGTAACAGGTAAGAAATAATAATTTAAAATTTTATTTAATATGGCACAGAAAATTCGCAAAACAGCCTTTAAAAAGGATAAAAATAATTTCGTTACAGGTGTTGTTCATATTCAATCAACATTTAATAATACAATTGTAACCATTACAAATTTAGCCGGTGATACAATTTCATGGGCATCTGCTGGAAGTGCAGGATTTAAAGGTGCTCGAAAAGGAACCCCATTTGCTGCTCAAACTGCTGCTGAAAAAGCTGCATTGGATGCACTGGGTACAGGTATGAAAAATGTTGAAATTTTAATTAAAGGCCAAGGATCAGGTCGAGAAACAGCGATTCGAGCAATTGAAGGTGCTGGATTTGAAATTCTTTCAATTCATGATATTACACCTGTTCCCCATAATGGTTGTCGACCTCCAAAACGTCGAAGAGTTTAAAAATTTATATTTCTAAGAATCCTCGAATGAGTTTAAACTATGACTCTGAATAATTTATATATTAAATGTTTGAAATCAGAGAAAATTGAATCTGGATCTATGTATGGCCAGTTTTTAATAAACTCGTTACGTCCAGGTCAAGGTATAACAATTGGAAATCTTTTACGCCGGGTTCTGCTAAGTGATTTAGGAGGAACGACAATTACAGCTGTTCGCATTGCTGGAGTTCGTGACGAATTTTCTATAATTCCAGGAGTACGCGAAGATATCCTAGAAATTTTGTTAAATTTAAAAGGAATTGTTGTTAAAAGTTCGACGACTGATGTATCTTTTGGACGTTTAAAAATTAAAGGACCTGCTGTTATTACCGCGGATTCAATTCAATTACCCTCAAATATTGAAATTGTAAATCCAAATCATTATATAGCAACAATTTCGACAGCAAATGTTCTTGAAATTGAATTTAAGTTTGAACATGGGACTGGTTACAAATTAGCAGGTCAAACATTTTGTGATAAATCTGAAGATTTTCTTCAAATTGACGCAATTTTCATGCCGATCCAAAAAGTAGATTTTAAAATTGAAAATGTGTATGATAACTCAAATTCAATTACAGAGCGGTTATTCTTAGATATTTGGACAAATGGAAGTATTTCTCCGGAAGATGCTATTTCTTCAGCGTCGAAATTCATTATTGAACTCTTTAATTCAATAATGGAAAATAAATTTACTCAAGACCTTGACGTTATTGAAAATACAAATAATTTAATTCCAATAAATCCACATATCAATATTGCAATTGAAGAGCTTCAGTTATCAGTAAGAGCTTATAATTGTTTAAAAAGAGCTCAAATAAATACTATTGGGGATTTATTAGAATATTCTCCGGAAAAATTACAAGAACTTAAAAACTTTGGCCGTAAATCGGCTGATGAAGTTTTTACTACTCTGAAAAATAAACTCGGAATAGTTTTAAAATAATTACTTATTTAATTAATAAATATTTTATGAATGAAACATTTATTCCAGCATCTGACTATACGAAAAAAAAATGGTATGTAATTGATTGTAAAGATAAACAATTAGGCCGAATTTCTTCTTCGATTGTTGGATTATTATCTGGAAAAATCAAGTCTTATTATCATCCTTCTTTTGATACAGGTGATTATGTTATTTTAATAAATGCAGAAGCACTTACTGTAGATCGTCATATTGAACGTATACGCGTATTCAGCCCAGGTCGTCCTGGTTCATCATTAAAACGAATTGTTAATGGTCTTCCACAACGAATCATTGAAAGATGTATTTATGGAATGATGCCAAACGGGATAGCTAAAAAACAGTTATCAAAGCGATTAAAAGTTTACCAAGGTCCTGAGCATCCTCATACAGCTCAAAACCCAGTACACGTAGAGGATATTGAGAATTTTACTAATAACGTATAAAAATTTTTATGACTATAAAACTACAAAAAGATAAAATTGGTCTTGGAAAACGTAAACGGGCAACCGCACGTGTATTTCTTGTTCCTGGAGAAGGTAATCTTATTATTAATAAAATTGCTGGAGATAAATACTTACAATATAACACAACGTATATAAATCAAGTTTGGGACCCATTAAAAAAATTAAATTTAGAAAACCAATTTGACATTATAGTACTAGTTAGAGGTGGTGGCTTAACAGGTCAAACTTCAGCTATTCAATTAGGAGTTGCAAGATTAATTTGTAAAATGGATCCTCAACACCGTCCAATTTTAAAACCATTTGGTCTTTTAACACGAGATGCTCGTATTAAAGAACGTAAAAAATATGGTTTACGAAAAGCAAGAAAAGCTCCACAGTATTCAAAACGTTAATATTACTTATTTTAAAAATATGCCAAAAACTGAAATTCATCCAGAATGGTTTGCAAATGCAACGGTTCTTTGTGATGGAAAACCATTATGTACGGTAGGTTCAACAAAAAAAGAATTACAAGTAGATATTTGGTTAACAAACCATCCATTTTATAATTCAACAACAGCACTTATTGATACTGAAGGTCGTGTTGAACGATTTATGAAAAAATACGGCTTAGATTCAACAAACTAATCAACAATTATTTATCTGGAATTTTTAAGATACATGCCAACTATTCAACAATTAGTTCGTTCAAGACGAATTCAAATTAAGAAAAAAACAAAATGTCCAGCATTAGTAAACTGTCCACAACGACGCGGAGTTTGTACACGTGTATATACAACAACACCTAAAAAACCCAATTCAGCAATTCGTAAAGTTGCTCGTGTTCGTTTAACATCAGGATTTGAAGTAACAGCTTACATTCCGGGAATTGGACATAATTTACAAGAACATTCGGTTGTTTTAATTCGCGGTGGTCGTGTAAAAGATTTACCAGGTGTAAGATACCATATTATTCGTGGTGCATTGGATAGTGGTGGTGTAAAAGATCGAACACAAGGCCGTTCAAAATACGGTGTGAAAAAACCCAAATAAGAGAATTAATTAAAACTATTTTTATTTTTACATCTAGTAATGTAATTTTTCAGATTAATTCTAGGAAATTACATTATTATATTCAAATTTTTAAAACTATATCTGATATTATGTCTCGTCGCAATATTTCAAAAAAACGATTTCCTGAAGCAGATTCTACATATAATAGCTACCTTGTAAGTTTATTAATTAGTAGAATTTTGAAAGCAGGTAAGAAAAATTTAGCTCAAAACATCGTAAACGGTGCTTTTGAGATTATTAAAGCAAAAACTAATGAAGATCCAGTAGTAGTTTTTGAAAGAGCTATTAGAAATGCTAGTCCAGTTGTTGAAGTTAAAGCTCGACGAATTGGTGGATCTACGTACCAAGTTCCTATTGAAGTTAGTGGATTCCGTTCAACAAATTTAGCATTACGTTGGATTATTAGTTATGCTCACCAAAGAGTAGGGCGTAGTATGTCAATTAAATTAGCAAGTGAAATCATTGACACAGCTAATGATATCGGTAATACTATTAAGAAGAAAGAAGAAACTCATAGAATGGCAGATGCAAATAAAGCTTTTGCTCATTTTAGATATTAATATATAAATATCATTTCTCGCTAAAAGCTTTTATCATTATATTAATTTATAAAAATTAAACTTTAAAGGAATTCATAAAATGGCACGCGAAAAATTTGAACGTACGAAACCGCATGTTAACATTGGTACAATTGGTCACGTAGATCACGGTAAAACAACATTAACAGCAGCAATTACTGCTACTTTATCATTAGGTGATACAAATAATGTAGCTAAAGCTTATGATGAAATTGATGGTGCACCAGAAGAACGTGCACGTGGTATTACAATTAATACAGCACACGTAGAATACGAAACAGAAAGTCGTCACTATGCACACGTTGATTGTCCAGGTCACGCTGATTATGTAAAAAATATGATCACGGGTGCTGCACAAATGGATGGCGCAATTTTAGTAGTATCTGCTGCAGATGGTCCAATGCCACAAACACGTGAGCACATCTTATTATCTAAACAGGTAGGTGTTCCTGATATCGTTGTTTTCTTAAATAAAGAAGACCAAGTAGATGATGCTGAATTATTAGAATTAGTAGAATTAGAAGTTCGTGAATTATTATCAGCTTACGACTTCCCTGGTGATGATATTCCAATCTGTCCAGGTTCAGCTTTACAAGCAATTGAAGCTATTTCTGCTAATCCAGAACTTATACGTGGCGATAACCCATGGGTTGATAAAATTTTCGCATTAATGGATGCTGTAGATGAATACATCCCAACACCAGAACGTGATGTTGAGAAAACTTTCTTAATGGCAATTGAAGATGTATTCTCAATCACTGGTCGTGGTACGGTTGCAACAGGTCGTATTGAACGTGGTATTGTTAAAGTTGGTGAAACCGTTGAAATTGTTGGTGTTGGAGCAACGCAAACAACAACAATTACTGGTATCGAAATGTTCCAAAAAACATTAGATGAAGGTTTTGCTGGTGATAACTGTGGTATCTTATTACGTGGTGTTACTCGTGAAGAGATTGAACGTGGTATGGTTTTATCACAACCTGGAACAATTACTCCACACACAAATTTTGAATCAGAAGTATACGTATTAACTAAAGAAGAAGGTGGTCGTCACACACCATTCTTTACAGGTTACCGTCCACAATTCTACGTAAGAACAACTGATGTAACTGGTTCAATTACACAATTTACAAGTGATGATGGTACTGTAGTTGAAATGGTAATGCCTGGTGATCGTATTAAAATGACTGCTGCATTAATCTACCCAGTAGCGATTGAAGAAGGTATGCGTTTTGCAATCCGTGAAGGTGGCCGAACAATTGGTGCAGGTGTTGTTTCTAAAATTGTTAACTAATTAAAGAAATTCATGGAAATAAAAACTAATGAGAAAATTCGGGTAAGATTAGAATCTTTTAATCACGAATTATTAACATCATCATGTAAAAAACTGATTGAATTAATTCAAACTCATGATGTAAATAAATTTAGTATGGTATCTCTACCAACAGATAAACGAATTTATTGTGTTTTACGTTCTCCACACGTTGATAAAGATGCAAGAGAACATTTTGAAATTCGAGTTCATAAACGAGTTTTAGATATCTCTTATGATTCTAGTGTAAATATGTTTGATATTTTAGCCAAATCAGATTTACCACCAGGAATCTTATATCGAATTTGTTTATCATAATTTATAATTAGATATTTTAGTAATTAATTTTACTAAAATATTTAATTGTAACCCAATAAAAACATAAACCAAGTTAAAAATAAAGTAATATTTTTTATCAGAAATTTAATTAGATTAAGTAAAAAAAAGTTATTAAGATACAAGGTATATTAAATAATACCTCGATCAGTAGTTCATATCTTGGGGACGGAGGGACTTGAACCCTCACGCACTATCACTAGGCAACGGATTTTAAGTCCGTCGTGTCTACCAATTCCACCACATCCCCTAATTGCTGTAAATAAATAATACATTGGTTGAAATAAAAAAGCAACAATCTAGAAAAATTATAATAGGCGGCACCCAGATTCGAACTGGGGATAGAGGATTTGCAATCCACTGCCTTACCACTTGGCCATACCACCAATCTAATATTGCAAATTGCCATTTACTATAGTATAATATATAGTAAAATAGAAATCAAGCAATTGAGAAATTAAATAATTATACGTGATTAGTATACTTAGTTTTGGGAGTAAAAAGAATTCAAAAAGCTGCGCCACTTCGAATAAATTAGACATTTTAAAGTCTATTAGAAATTACAAGGAGTAACTACAAATGTTTGAAAAGTTTACAGAAGGTGCTATTAAAGTAATTATGTTATCCCAAGAAGAAGCGCGTCGAATGGGACATAATTTTGTAGGTACTGAGCAATTATTATTAGGTGTTATTGGGCAACGTCATGGAATTGGTGCTCGAGCATTAAAAAAAATGAAAGTTACTTTAAAGAAAGCTCGACGAGAAATTGAATTATATATTGGACGTGGTACAGGATTTGTTGCATCAGAAATTCCTTTTACACCACGGGCAAAACGCGTTTTAGAAATGGCGGTGCACGAAGGTAAAGACTTAGGTCAAAATTTTGTAGGTACGGAACATATCTTACTTGCTTTGATCGGAGAATCTGATGGTGTAGCAATGCGAACTTTAGATAAATTAAAGGTTGATATTCCAAAATTAAGAAGTCTAATTTTAGCTTATATTGAAGAGAATCAAGAAGAAATTTTACGTCCGTTAACACAAGCGGAAAAATTCTTATTAGAACGTGAGAAAAAAGGTAGTCAAACACCAACATTAGATGAATACTCGGAAAATATTTCTAAAGAAGCCGTTGAAGGAAAATTAGATCCAGTAATTGGACGTGATAAAGAAATTCATGAAGTTATTAAAGTTTTGGCACGACGTGGGAAAAATAATCCAGTATTAATTGGTGAACCAGGTGTTGGTAAAACTGCTGTTGCTGAGGGTCTAGCGCAGTTAATTTTAACAGAAAAAGCACCCGATTTCTTAGATGGTCATTTAATTATGGCTCTAGATTTAGGTTCTATTTTAGCAGGTACTAAGTATCGTGGAGAATTTGAAGAACGTTTAAAACGTATTGTTGAAGAAGCTCAAAATGATGCAGCAGTAATTTTGGTTATTGATGAAATTCATACATTAGTAGGTGCTGGTGCTGCAGAAGGGGCAGTAGATGCAGCTAATATTTTAAAACCAGCTTTAGCACGTGGTAAATTTAGATGTATTGGAGCTACAACAATTGATGAATACCGTAAATATATTGAACGTGATCCAGCTTTAGAACGTCGATTCCAACCAGTACGTGTTGATGAGCCAAGCGTGGCTGTTACCATTGATATTTTACGTGGTTTACGCTCAAAATTTGAACAACACCATACTCTAACATATCATGATAAAGCAGTTGAACAAGCAGCAATTTTAGCCGATAAATTTATTGCTGATCGATTCTTACCAGATAAAGCTATCGATGTTTTAGATGAAGCAGGTTCACGTGTACGGTTAGAAAATCGTCGTTTACCACTTGGTATGAAACGCTTATTAAAAGAATTACAAGATACTTTACGTGATAAAGAAGAAAGTATTAAAGAACACGATTTTGATATTGCTAAACAATTAGTAGATCATGAAATGGAAGTTCGAACTCATATCACAATTATGAAACAAGCAGCTTTAACAAATGAAGCGCTTGGATTAACACGTAAAGAAGTTGATACTGTGTTAGAAAATGATGTTGCAGAAGTTATTGCTGGTTGGACTGGTGTACCTGTAACGAAAATTTCTGATTCAGAGTCAAAACGACTTTTAAAAATGGAAGATACATTACATGAACGTCTGATTGGACAACACCATGCAATTGTATCTGTATCTAAAGCTATTCGTCGAGCACGTGTAGGTTTACGTAATCCAGATCGACCGATTGCCAGCTTTATTTTTGCAGGCCCAACTGGGGTTGGAAAAACAGAATTAACAAAAGCTTTATCAGAATACATGTTTAGTAGTGAAGATAGCATGATTCGTCTAGACATGTCTGAATATATGGAAAAACATACTGTTGCCAAATTAATTGGTTCACCACCAGGTTATGTTGGTTATAATGAAGGCGGCCAATTAACAGAAGCAGTAAGAACAAAACCATATTCTGTTGTTTTATTTGATGAAGTAGAAAAAGCACATCCAGATGTTTTTAATTTATTATTACAAATTTTAGATGATGGTCGTTTATCAGATTCTAAAGGGCGTGTTATTGATTTTAAAAACACTATGATTATTATGACCACTAATTTAGGTTCAAAAATTATTGAACGAGAAAGTGGGATTAAACCAAAATCAAAACAAAATAAACCTGCATTCCGGATTGATGAAGATGGCTGTGTAGGTTGGGAACCAACTCCAGAACCAATTAAAGACTCATCAGTATTTGAGCGCGTAACAGAATTAGTAAATGAAGAATTAAAAGAGTTTTTCCGACCAGAATTCTTAAATCGTATTGATGAAATTATTGTCTTTAACCATTTATCAAAATATGATATTTGGGAAATTTGTGGGTTAATGATTAATCAATTAGAGAAACGATTAAGAGAAAAAGAACTTACATTAGAAGTAGATGTTGCTGTTCGAAGTCTTTTAGTAGAGGAAGGCTATGATCCTGTTTATGGTGCTCGTCCTTTACGAAGAGCAGTAATGAGATTATTAGAAGATACTTTGGCACAACAGTGTTTAACAAAAACATTATATCCAAAAACAAGATTAATTGTAACAAGAGTAAAACGTGAAGGTTCATTAGTAGATTATACAACTGATGTGAGCGTAGAAATTGATTATAGTGATGTGGATGTAGAATTAATTAAAGCAGGTGAAGCTGACTTAGAAGAAAATTCGTTAGAAAATATCCCAACTGATAATAACTAACAATTCTAGTACTAAAATTAGTAAATACCTAACCTTAGGTATTTACTGATTTATAGTTAGTAAAAAATTATTTTATTGTTAAATTAGTTTACTAATATTTGTTTGTGGGGAACTTGCATTTGCATAATATTTTTTTTCCATTCGACCAGCTAAATAACCAAGTCGACCAGCTTCCACAGCTAAATTCATTGCTTTAGCCATTTGCGTTGGGTTTTTAGCTTGTGCCACTGCTGTATTTAATAAAACTCCATCAGCTCCAATTTCCATTGCTTTTGTGGCTTCACTAGGAGCACCGATTCCTGCGTCTACAATAACTGGAATGTTTGCATTTTCAATTATAATTTGGATATTGGCTAAATTATTTAAACCTTGTCCAGACCCAATTGGAGAACCTAGAGGCATTACTGTGGCACATCCTAAGTCTTCTAAATGTAACGCTAGCATTGGATCAGCATTGATATAAGGTAATACAGTAAATCCTTTTTTAACTAAAAATTCTGCTGCTTTTAAAGTCCCAACAGGATCTGGTAAAAGATATTTTGGATCGGAAATTACTTCAAGTTTAACAAAGTAATTATCTTCTTGACCTAATTGACAAGCGAGTTCATGTCCTAAAAATGCCATTCTGATAGCTTCTTCTGCTGTTTGGGACCCAGCAGTATTTGGTAATAACCATAATTTTTCCCAATCTAAATGTTTTAAAAAGGTTGTATTATCGTTATTTAAATCTGTTGGTAAACGACGGATCGCAACCGTTACTAATTCACAATTACTACTGTTAATACTATCTAGTGCGTGTTCAACAGTGCGATATTTTCCAGTTCCTAACATTAATCGAGAATTAAAAACTTTATTCCCTATCTGTAATTTATCAAGATTATTTTGCATAGTTTAATGTTTTATTATTACTCCCCAGGTAGGATTTGAACCTACGACCAATCGGTTAACAGCCGATTGCTCTACCACTGAGCTACTGAGGACATTCTAATTAATTATATATTACCATATCTTTTTATTAAACTCAAGCGTAAATAAAAAATTTATAATAATAATAATTATAAATTTTTTAATACTACTTTTTTATTTAAAACTAAAAATCTTAAGACATTTGAATCTAATTTTAAACTATTAGAAAAATCTTCAATATTTTTAGGAAGACTTGAAAAATTAATTTGAATGAAATTTCCTCTTTTTTGATTTTTAATCATATATGCTAAGTCACGTTTACCTCTAGAAATTACTGAGATTTCTGAAGCACTTAACTTTCTTAATGCTTTTGCATAATTAAAAGCCCAGGTTTTTAATTCACTATCGTTAAATTCTTCTGTAAGAAGAATCATCATTTCATATTTCATTGTTGCTGACATAGTATATTCATTTCTCAAAATTAAAAATATAATACTCGTAAATTATTCACAATGTCAATTTTAATTTCCCCCAGATTTATTAAAATAACATTAGTAAAGTTTAAATTAATTTAAAGAAAGATTTATTATCAATAAAAATTATCGATAAAATTAGTCAAATCAGTAAGATTTTTAGTAGAATTATATAATGTAAAACAATTTATATAAAAAATTTATTAAAAAATCAAATGGATTGGGATACTCTTCAAAATTTTTCATCTAATATCGTTTTTGGAATTTTATTATTTGCGATGACTATTTATTGGGTTAGTTTATCTTTTTTTAAAGGAAGTAATAATCTTGTTCAAATTGGTCGAATTAGTTCTATTACAGCCAATGTATTATTATTTCTAATTCTAGCTTCAAGATGGGTGGTAGCAGGATATTTTCCATTAAGTAATTTATATGAGTCATTATTATTTTTAACCTGGACACTTTTAACAATTTATTTATACATTGAAAATAAAACAAAAAGTAAATTAATGGGAGCTGTTTTAATACCGGTTGCCTTATTAATTACAGGATTTGCCAATTTAACTTTATCTCCAGATATGCAAAAGGCAAGCCCTCTTGTTCCAGCATTACAATCAAATTGGTTAATGATGCATGTTAGTATGATGATGCTAAGCTATGCAACTTTAATTATGGGTTCATTGTTATGTATTTTATTTTTAGTTATTTCTAAATATCAAGATGTAGATTTACAAATTGTAGATGAATCATCATTACCACTTTATAATGTAATGTTAGATTATTATGAAGCAAAACTTTTTGCCCCATCCGATGAAATTTCAGAACTTGGAAAATTAAAATTATTACAAAGTTTAGATAATTGGAGTTATCGAATTATTGGATTAGGTTTTCCTTTTTTAACTATTGGAATTATTGCAGGTGGCGTTTGGGCAAATGAAGCTTGGGGTTCATACTGGAGTTGGGATCCCAAAGAAACTTGGGCATTAGTTACATGGATTGTATTTGCAACTTATTTACATTCACGTATTACAAAAGGATGGGAAGGTAAAAAAACAGCTATTCTTGGAGGTTTAGGGTTTTTTGTAATTTGGATATGTTATTTAGGTGTAAATTTCTTAGGTAAAGGTTTACATAGTTACGGTTGGTTATCTTAGAAAAAAGGAATCTAAAAACTTATTTTAAATTTTTAGATTCCTTTTAAATTTAAATTTAAATTCTTTTAGTAAGCTAAACCTAAACTTCTTGTTGTTTCTGCACCTAAATAAACACGTACACTTAAAAAATCTGTTGGACATGCAGTTTCGCAACGCTTACATCCAACACAATCTTCAACTCGTGGTGATGATGCAATTTGACCCGCTTTACAACCCTTCCAAGGAACCATTTCTAATACATCAGTTGGACATGCACGAACACACTGAGTACAACCAATACATGTATTATAAATCTTAACTGTATGAGACATAATTTATATCAAATTTTATTAATTACTACTTTAAATTATAGCTTATTTCTTTTATATTAAAAAAATTAATTGTCCTATATTCTTGTCCATTCTTTTATAGTAAATCTAATCATTTATAAAACTATACTTTAGTATTTTTTTGAATAAACTTTTGTATGTTTTGTAAAATAAAAATAAAAAATTAATTGTTTGTTTATATATTATAAATTTTAAATAAATTTAAAATTTATAATATATAGTTCGGTTTTAATTCAAGATTGGAATTAACCGTTAACAGCTGGAGCTGTTAAAGCTACTGGTAATACATCACCTGAAGCTAAATCTAATGGGAAGTTGTGCGCGTTACGTTCGTGCATTACTTCCATACCTAAATCAGCACGGTTGATGATATCAGCCCATGTATTAATAACACGACCTTGAGAATCAACAACTGATTGGTTGAAGTTGAAACCGTTTAAGTTGAACGCCATAGTACTAACACCCATAGCAGTTAACCAGATACCTAAAACTGGCCATAAAGCTAAGAAGAAGTGTAAAGCACGAGAGTTGTTAAACGAAGCGTATTGGAAGATTAAACGACCAAAGTAACCGTGTGCAGCTACGATGTTGTAAGTTTCTTCTTCTTGACCGAATTTGTAACCGTAGTTAGTTGATTCGTTTTCAGTTGTTTCACGGATTAAAGACGAAGTTACTAAAGAACCGTGCATAGCACTGAATAAAGAACCACCGAATACACCAGCAACACCAGCCATGTGGAATGGGTGCATTAAGATGTTGTGTTCAGCTTGGAATACTAACATGAAGTTAAAAGTACCAGAGATACCTAAAGGCATACCATCAGAGAAAGAACCTTGACCAATTGGGTATACTAAGAATACCGCTGAAGCAGCTGCTACTGGAGCAGAGAATGCTACGAAGATCCAAGGACGCATACCTAAACGGTAGCTTAATTCCCATTCACGACCCATGTAAGATGCAACACCTAATAAGAAGTGTAAAACGATTAATTGGTAAGGACCACCGTTGTATAACCACTCATCGATTGAAGCTGCTTCCCAAATTGGGTAGAAGTGCATACCAATAGCGTTCGAACTAGGAATAACAGCACCACTGATGATGTTGTTACCGTATAATAAAGAACCTGCAACAGGCTCACGAATACCATCGATATCTACTGGAGGAGCTGCGATGAACGCGATGATGTAACAAGAAGTAGCTGTTAATAATGTTGGGAACATTAAACAACCGAACCAACCGATGTATAAACGGTTTTCAGTACTTGTAATCCAAGCGCAAAAGCGCTCCCATAATGAAACGCCTTCGCGTCTTTCTAAAGTTGCTGTCATAATAACATATATATAATTTAAATTCTTCCCAAGCTTTATGCTTGTTACTAACAATTATAAAACAGTGTTTATGAATTAACTATATATAAATAAATTTAAGTTTTAATTAATTTAAAAAATTCAATTTCGAAATCAAAAGTTGCTCTTGTTGTTGTTCCACCAATAAAAATTTGCTTTTTATCTTGAATTACCCAAATTTGGGAATAAGTAATATAACTAATTAATGTACTTAACATTAAAAAGAAAAACCCTGTATAAATAAGTGGAATTCCTGGATCTGTTTTTATTTGTAATCCTGTTGAACTTAAAATATCAACTAAAGTAATTGGAAAAGTTGATGTCAGTCGTTCATTTAACTCTAAATTACCTAAAAATTCTCCAAATTCATTATATATTGAACAATAACCTTGTAAATTATCCATTAAAAGAATAATACCCGCATCAAAATTTAGCGTTTTCGGAATCCAAGTTATCCAAATTTTATTTTTTGAATTTCCAAAATTAACTAAGGGGTATTGCAAAATCTTTGAATCTTGGTCTTCAATTCGTAATCCAATTAGATTCCAATCAGTTTGATAATAATTAATCCCACGATATTGAGCAGGAGAATTAACATAAATTGTTTTTCTATCAATTTCATTACCATCGACATTTAATATTGAAATATCTGAATAAAATTGATTAATTGTTGTTTGTTTTGTATATGTAATCCAAAAATCATTAACTCGTGTTGAGACTTTTGGAATTAAAGTAACTTGTCCATTACTTAAAATATTTTGAATATGAAAAGTTTCAGTTTTCGGAATAATTTCTTGAGCTTTAAAACCATTAACTGAACCGACAATTGTACCAATTAAAATTAGAATCATACTAAAATGTACGATTATCGGAGCAATTCGACCAATTAAACCTTTATATGCATAAATTATATTTTTTTGATGAAATATAGAATATTGGGTTTCTTTAATTTTAGCTAATAATCTATGAAAATTTGAAGTACTAAGTTGTGTTGAGATTTTTAATCTTTGAAATTGTTGAGGAGTTCTAAAAAATTGACAACGTCGTGAAATTTTTAAGGCGGGAAGTTGTTGTAATATAGTGCACGTTAATAGACTTATTCCAAATATTACAATAAAACTTATGAACCACCAAGTTTTATATACATGATCTAATCCAAATCTAAGAATAATATCCCAGGATAAAAATCCAAAAACTCGATTGGTTAATGGATAATTTAGTTTATAAATTTCTATCGATTGGTCTTGTTCAATAACAGTCCCAATAATACTAAATGAGGCAATTATCAGTAAAATAGCAATTGCAAACCTTAAGTCTGCTAATGATCTAAAAAATCGTTGTTTCATTTATATAGTTAAATTAAAGATAAATAGAGTTGGCTGAAGCCAAACGGATTCGGCCTGAAGATGCCCAACCTTGTAATTTTTTGGTTTGATTACTTTCTAATTGAGCTAATGGAATTAATTCATTTAAGGCAAAGCAGATATCATCTGTTGTAAATTCACGTTGTTCATAAAATGCATGATACATTGCTTCGATAATACTTTGTTTTATTTCTGCACCGGAAAAAGACTCAGAGAGTTGAGCTAATTTATTATAATCGAAGGACTCCCAACTATTCGGTCGAAATTCTTGAACATGAATTTGAAAAATTTGTTTACGTTCTTGTTTTTGAGGTAAATCTAAAAAGAAAATTTCATCAAACCGACCTTTTCGAATAATTTCTAATGGTAAACGATCTACGTTATTTGCCGTTGCAACAACAAAAACAGGTTTTGTTTTTTCGGATAACCAACTAATAAAAGTTGCTAAAACTCGATTACTTGTTCCACTATCGCCATTACTTTCATTAATACTAAATGCTTTATCAATTTCATCAATCCATAGAATACATGGTGCTAAAGTTTCTGAAACTTCAATCATTTGACGTAACCGTGATTCTGATTCCCCTACAATTCCACCAAATAATTTACCAACATCTAATTTTAATAAAGGTAACTGCCATTCTGTAGCTATAGCTTTAGCTGTTAGTGATTTTCCAGTTCCTTGAATTCCTACAAGTAATAACCCACGTGGTGTTGGTAATCCGTAATTAGATGCTTGAATTCCAAAGGAAGTTTTTCGTTTTTTTAACCACTCTTTTAAGTTTTCAACGCCGCCAATATTTGTAATTTTTTCATTTGCAGACCAATATTCTAAAATTTCGGTCTGACTTATTATTTGTTTTTTTTCACTTAATAGAATACTAATACTATTTTTATCAATAGTTTTATAGGTTGCAATAATTTTCGATAACACTCGACGAATCCGTTCTAAGGATAATCCTTGACAAGCTTGAGTTAAATTTTCAAACAATTCAGAATCTACTTGAATATTTAAAGATTCTATTAATCTTGTTAATTCTTGGTTAATTTCAGTTTTAACCGGTAACTGGAATTGAATAACCGTTATTAAATCTTGCAATTCATGAGGAATATTAAATTCAGAACCAATAATAATAATTGTTTTTGGTTGTAATTTCAATAATCGACCTATATTTTTTAGTTTTCGAGATATTGAAATATCGGTTAGAAATCTATTGAAATCTTTTAATAAAAAAAGTGCTGGGGTTTCTGCTGTTAACCTTTCCACTAATTCTAAGGCTTGTAAAGGATTTCTTTTTGCAAATCCTTCATTATTTGGATTATTTGTATAACCATCAACAAAATCCCAACTATAAATACTTCGATTTAAATTAGTTTTAATATGTTTACGAATAACGTATTCAACTCGATCTTCTTCTATTGTATTTATAAAAATAATAGGATATCGCGCTTTTAATAAAAGGGTTAGTTCATCATTAAATTTCATAAAGTAGTTGTTTAGAAAACTCAGTTGCTAAATTACTATTATATTAATTATAACTAAAAAATTATGGATTATTAGAGTAAACAAAAATGTTTAACTCTAATAATAAAAATTATTAATGGTTTAAGGCTAATTTTTTACGACCTTTTTTACGACGGTTTTTAATTGTTTTACGGCCTGCTGCTGTCGCCATTCTTGCTCGGAAACCTGATAACCGTAAAATCGAAACACGGCTTTTGTTTGATAACGTTCGTTTTGTCATAATTAATTATTTTGAGTTTAAATAAGATTTATTGATTGAATAATGAAATCAAGAAATTTAATTAGATCTAAATTATACTTGAACGAATAAGATCATAAATAACTAAATGTCTAGTTATTTGCGCTCTTCGTTTAAAGAATTCATAAGCTTCATCTTTATATTCAAATAAAGGGTTTCGTTGACCATAACTTCGCCAACCAACAGCATCACGTAGAAGAGCCATTTTTTGTAAATGCTCTTTCCATTCCGTGTCAATATAAATTAAAATAAGAGTCCGTTCTAAGGCTCGAATGATCCCTAAATGACGAGTTTCTAGTTCGAGCACTTTAGTTTCATAAGCTAACCAAAATTCTTGGAAAAGATAAGTTTTTAATTCTAAAATATCAAAATTATTTAAGTTATCTTTAAATTTATTAAGTAATAAAAAATTAGTACCAAATAAATTTTCTAATCTTGGAATAACTTCCGATAATGTTAACTGATTTTTTTCAAGTTTCGAAACAATTTCAGTAATAATTTGTTCTCCGTCAGCTAATAGCTTAGTTTGAACAGAAGCACTTTCTAAAATTTTTCGGCGTTCAAAATAAATTACCTTCCGCTGTTTATTAAGAATTTCATCATATTCAAATAAATTTTTTCTTGAATCATAAGTAAGTTCTTCTAATCGTTGTTGAGCAGAATCTAAACTTTTTGATAATAATTCAGCTTCAATTGGTGTATCGTCTAAAAACTGGTTCTTCATAAATTCTTGCATTTTTGGACCACCAAACAATCGTAATAATCGGTCCTCTAAACTTAAAAAGAATTGTGAAGTTCCAGGATCTCCTTGCCTAGCACAACGACCTCGTAATTGGTTATCGATTCGCCTTGAGTCATTTCGTTCCGTTCCAATAATATATAAACCACCAAGATTTTTTACAATTGTATTATCAATTCTTTGATTTTTCTTTTCAAAAATAGATAATTCATTAATTAAAAATTTCAACGCCTCTTGATAATTATTTATTGGAACCCTCGTTTGATCAGTTTCATTTAAAATCCGAAGAATATCGGTATCTGATAAACTTTTAAATTTTGAATTATTTAATAATAGAGTTAAAACGCTTATAAATTTCTGTGAAATTCCTGTTAACTGACTTGTTAATGGAAAAACTGTAATAAAATTATTTGAGTTAACTTGGGTTTTGTAAGATACTAAAACAGTATAAAGTTGTTTAAGAACCTTAAATTTAATATTCCCACCTAAAATAATATCAGTACCACGCCCAGCCATATTTGTTGCAATGGTAATACTATTCCGATTCCCAGCTTGTGCAACAATTTCAGACTCTCGTCTTACATTTTCTGGCTTAGCATTTAAAATTTGATAAGGTAACTTATATTCGTTCAATAATTGACCTAACATTTCTGATTTTTCTACACTTGTCGTTCCAACTAAAATTGGTTGACTGTTTGTAGAAATTTTTTCACATTCCTTTGCAATTGCGGTCCATTTCGATAATTCATCCTTATAAATTAGATCAGGTAAATCATTTCGTAAATTAGGCCGTGCTGTTGGTATTTCAACAACAGGTAAATTATAAATTTTTTCAAATTCAATTTCTGCTGTTTTTGCCGTACCAGTCATTCCTGAAAGTTTAGGATACAGTAAAAAGAAATTTTGATACGTTACCGAAGCTGCAGTTTCGTTATTTTGACGGATTGTAACTCCTTCCTTAGCTTCCACTGCTTGGTGTAACCCATCACTCCAACGCCGATCAGGCATAATTCGACCAGTAAATTCATCAACAATGATAATCTGATCATTTTGAACAATATAATGAACATTACGGAAAAATAACGTTGTTGCTTTTAGAGCATTAATAACATAAGGAATCCATGGGTCATTTGGATTATATAAATCAGTAATACCTAAAATTTCTTCAATTTGAATTGCCCCTTCTTTAGTTAAAATAACATTTTTGTTTTTTTCATCCACTTTAAAATGAATGTTAACTTCTAAATAATCAATAACTTCGGCAGCAACGATATATTTATCAATTGAAGTTTGAACTGCATTTGAAATAATTAAAGGAGTTTGAGCTTCATCAATTAAAACTGAATCAACCTCATCAACAATACAATAATTAAAGGGTCTTAAAACAACTTCATTAATATTTAAGGCCATATTATCACGAAGATAATCAAAACCTAATTCACTATTGGTAACATATGTAATATCTGCGTCATAATTTTTTTGTCGTTCTCTAACTTCCATATCTTCTTGAATCAATCCGGTATTTAAACCTAAGAATCGATAAACTTGAGCCATTGAAAGTTGATCACGACTGGCTAAATAATCATTAACAGTTACAATATGTACACCTTTTTTAGTAATGGCATTTAAATATGCGGGTAAGGTTGCCACTAAGGTTTTTCCTTCTCCCGTTCTCATTTCTGCAATTTTCCCACTATTTAGTACTAACCCTCCAATAAGCTGTACATCATAGTGACGTAAACCAAGTGTACGAACACTTGCTTCCCGAGTTAAAGCAAAAGCTTCAGCTGTTATATTTGTCAAATCAGAATTTGCCTGATACTGTTTCCGTAATTGACTAGATTTTAAACGAATTTCACTATCAGTTAATGTTTGAAATTTAGATTCTAATGAATTAATTTCAGTAACTAAAGTTTGATATTCATTTGCAATTGAATTTTTTTTAAATGGATTTTTTAGCATTTAGTATGAAAGTGTCTTTCTATACAATAATATTTACACGTTTATGACTTGCATCTTTATGATCAAACTTTACAATCCCGTCAGTTAAAGCATATAATGTAAAATCTTTTCCACATCCAATATTTAAACCCGGTTTAAATTTCATACCGCGTTGACGAATGATGATATTACCTGCTTTTACAGTTTGACCACCAAATTTTTTTACACCTAGTCGTTTCGAGTTTGAATCACGACCATTCTTTGTACTACCTGCTCCTTTTTTATGAGCCATACTTAAACTCCTATTTTCTAAATTTACAATTTAATTAATACTAATCTCTTCAATTAACACACGTGTTAATTCTTGACGATGACCTTGTTTTTTACGAGTTTTTTTCTTTGGTCGCATTTTATAAACAATTTTTTTACGATCACGTAAATGTTCTAAAACTCGACCAGTAATTTTTACTTCATTTAAAAAAGGTTTACCGATTAAAATTTCACCGTCATTATTTAATAATAATACACGATTTAAGGTAATTTCTTTCCCTAATTCTGTTGGAATACGGTTTAAATCATAATATTTTCCCGTTTCAATCCAAAACTGTCTTCCACTAATTTCTACAATTGCATATTTCATATTTTATTCGACGTCATATTTCAAAAAGTTGAACTACAAGCTATTGTACTAAACTTATTTTTGTCTAGTCAAATTATTTAGAACTAGATTTTAATTACTTATACTTTTTAACATCCAAAGTTCATTGTAAAAAAATTCAAGAGCTTTTGAACGATAACACTCTTTATTACTAATAATCGATAATGTTCGTGTTATTTTGATATTTTCAATAGTAATAATTTCAATCGTTTCTAATTTAATTTCTTTCTCAATGGCTGATAAAGAAACAAAAGCAGCACCTAACCCTAAACTTACAGCAGTCTTAATAGCTTCAATAGAATTTAGTTGCATAATAACATTAAACTGTTTGGTTTCAATATCATTTTGAATTAAAATATTATCAATAAATTTTCGAATAGTTGATGTGGAATTTAACGTTATAAAATTTAAGTGATATAAGTCGTCTTTATTGATTTTTTTTTGTTTTTTAAGGGCAAATGGGTGCGATTGAGGAACAATTAGAATTAACTCATCTTCGACAAAGTTTTCGATTTCTAAATTTTTTTTTAGTTCTTCAGGTACATCCCCTCCAACAACAGCGATATCAATTTCACGATTAACAACTTTTTTTGCAATTACTCTTGTTGAATCAACTTGAACATTAATATTAATTTGTGGGTAGTTTTGGGCAAATAAAGCCAAGACTCTTGGCATTAAGTATGTTCCAATTGTTTGGCTTGCACCAACTATTAAATTTCCACGGTCCCCATTTTTTACATCATTTAAAGCTCGACAACTTTCTTCACATAGAGCAAGAATTCGTTCCGAATATTGTAAAAATACCTTCCCACCTTCAGTTAAAGAAATTGTATTATTTTCTCTATTAAATAAAATTATACCTAATCGAGTTTCGAGAACTTTAATTTGTTTACTTAACGATGGTTGAGATACATATAAAATTTCGGCAGCTTTCGTAAAACTTTTTTCACTAGCAACGGCTTTTAGAATTCGTAATTGTTGTAATGTAAAAGGAAGAATCATATTATTAATAATCACGCTGAATAATTAATAAATTTTAGTAAGTATTGAATACTCAAAAGGCTTGAATTGCGGATGGAGAGACTCGAACTCTCAAAACAAAAGTTACTAGGACCTAAATCTAGCGCGTCTACCAATTCCGCCACATCCGCTTTAATATTTTGAAACATTATTAAAAAAATAAATTTTTAAATCTTAAAGTAAGACTTAAAAATTTATTCATCTACATAAATACTGTAAATAAAACTTGTCGGTTTGCCTTGCAAAACGGATTTTGCTAATGATAAAGATTTTTGTGCAGCTTTATTTGCTTTTCTTTTCCAATTAGCTTTACGACTGTCTCTTTTTGTTTTTGATGTTCGTTTCTTTGGTACTGCCATAGTTTTTATAGATAATTACTAAAACCTAAAGACATTATATAAGTATAACAAGGAAAAATCAAATATTTTTCAATTTTTCCCTGTAATCTATTAAGATCAAGTTTCTTAACGTGATAAACGTTGAACTTGTTGAATAGCTAATGTAA
>Ga0209279_10000195_pt1 | contig 42029 bp, 64 predicted proteins | sample CoawatmetaG00DNA_3_FD_187508 | JGI IMG/M metagenome (GOLD analysis project Ga0209279, IMG submission 187508) | Marine microbial communities from the West Antarctic Peninsula - Coastal water metaG006-DNA (SPAdes) (version 2) | ecosystem: Environmental > Aquatic > Marine > Coastal ...
TCGGGTTCTGTTAGCGACGACATGCTCACGCTGTTCTTCAACGAACTCAATAAGTTGGCAGACGTCGCAACCTTCACCGTCATCCCATTTGATACACGAGTGGCGGACGACAAGGTTTATGTTTGGAAGAAGGGTGAGAACCGGAAGTGGGAGCGAGTACTGACAGGTGGCACGGACTTCAATCCACCCACCGAATATGTCAATGCACGCAACTTCGACGGCCACATTGTCTTGACCGACATGTGTGCCCCAAAGCCCAAGCCCAGTAAGTGTCAGCGCATGTGGATGACGACGAAGAACTATGCGAACAACCCGTATTTCAGTACGACAGAGCGTGTGATTGCAGTAGATTAAAGTTTGACCTTTTACTTAACGTGGCTATAATGACCACACAGGAGGAAATGATGAATGAGGAAACGATGAACATTGAAGATGTGTACCTCGAAGAGGGATGCGAGATTGATGAGATTGATATGGAGCCCGACTATTACACGGGCTACGACGACTATGACGAGGAGTTGGCAGAGATAGAAGATGTGGATGCTCACGACTACTCTTTCTACGACTCCGTTAGCGTCTCGGACTATTGATGAAGGTCCTTATTGCAATTGTCTTCCTGTTCCTTGGCTACGCCTGGGGACAGGCAGACCTCTCTGGGGGGGATAACCTAGTCGATGAGATTAGGCCAGCCCTTACGGAGCTTCAGGACTTCCTAGACCAGTAACTTTACTTTTGCAAGCCGGTGGCTATAACGTAGTCACAGGAGGCGAGGATGAATAAACACAAAGCGATTCTGCAAAGGCTCAAGACGCAGCCTCTCAATGAGTGGGAGAAGAAGTTCTGGTCATCCGTCTCCGAGGCCCACACACGATATGGGAGCCTAACGGAGCGACAGGGTGAAACCCTGGAGGGCATCAACGAGAAATATACGGACAGCGCCAAGGCAGAGCGAGAGGGGTGGATAAAGAACTTTACCCCGGAGATGCGAGAGATTATGGTTCTTGTTGCAAAGTATTACCAGTCAGAAGGGACCTACTATTTGGGCACCGCCAGAAAGGTTCTGGACGACCCTGAATTCATACCGAGCACGAAACAGTACAACGCGATGTGTCGGAACAAGTACGCGGAGCGAGTTGTGGAGAATTGGAACTCCGAGTTCCTCTATGGAGTAACACAGCTTGTCCTTGTTCGTAAGACTTCAAATGTTTATGCGAGCCTCAAAGATACGCCCATGGTGGTTGTTGAGCACATGCCAAAGTGCCTCACTCCAGGGAGGGGCACAAACACTTACAAGGTTCTTCCCGCAGGACGGACAGCTTCTTGGACATTTCTTGAGAGCGAAATAAAGAAGTTGAGGTAAAACTTTACTTTGTCCCATCAGTTATTATAATCAGTGCAGGAGGGAGAGATGAACAACCTACTTGAATTTGCATACGCAGTCAGCGTGGCGACAACACAAGCAATCACGTCCTTCGCTCAGGTGAGAGCACAACAGGACGCGGTTAAGAGCCTAAGCGACACCGAGGTCCAACAACTTATTGGCAAGCCCTCCCCCAAGTCCCCAATCGGATTCAACCGATGAACGGATCAGAGTATGGGAAGGATAAGGTGACGCAGTACGTTGTTCGAGTAGAAAGCGAGAACAATCAGAACACCGAATATGTGCTCTACTCAGGAGACACGGCCCAGCGCAAGATGCATCAGCTTTTGGGGTATGGCCAGTGTGCTTGGATGGAGATTCGAGTCATCTACGACGACATCCCGTTCTAGAAACTCGTCCGAAAAAATTTTCCCTTTAACTTTACTTTCCAAGGAGCGTAACTATAATGTATGTGAGCAAACGAGAGCGATTGCTTGAGGGCATTTGGTTTGCCTGCATGATGTTCGGCCTTCTCTACGGAATGGCCTGTCTTTAGGAGACAATATGAGTTGGGTTATTGAGTGTCCAGAGAACTTGAGTCGCAATGGCCGTAAGGCTGCTGCTATCATGAACCAGTTCATGAAGAAGTATAAGCTTCAGACGGGCGGTTGCCAGACCTTGTACCACCCCAAGGAGTGGCGTGAGCGTGGAGAAGAGTATGGCACAGAGGCAGAGCTTGTCATTGTGTATGATGGTGGTGACCTTCACGCCGTCATGGACGGCTACCTCTACAACATGCAGGATGAGATTATCCAGGCACTTGAGGACATTGGACTCTACTTCGAGTGTTGCACCTCTTGGTATTGCGCGGTCTACAAGAGCTAAAAGTTTGACTATGCGAACAATGTGGCTATAACGTAGTCACAGGAGGCAACGATGTTCGACCACGCATACAAACAGATTGACCTTGAAGAGAAGCGCCAGTGGGAGGAGTTCGAAGGCAAGCGCCGCGAACACCAAGAGCGAGAGAACAACAAAAAGAACATTGACAATGATAGCCATGTGATTATCATAGAGCTATAGGAGAGAGCAGTGAAGAGAGTTTATGTTGTTACATCGCGAAACCAGTCAGGCACCGAGCAGAATGAGTTGGGTATCTATTCCAGCTTTAACAAAGCACACTCGGCAGCCAAGGCTTGTATGCTCTACGTGAGCGGAACAGCCGAATATAACCACCAGGAGCTTCATCTCGATGACAAGCGCGGTGATGCAGGTTGGGTTGGAGACCTTCCAGAGGAGCCCTACAACTACATGGGCGTCTATGCTCGTGCCCTCGATGAGAGGCCGGACTTTTGCGTTGAGCACAAGGGGACAGGCGAGATTCTCACCGTCTACCCCGCCAACCCCTACATCACGAATCTCTACGAGCGATAAAGTAAAACTTCACTCTAGACCTAATGTGGTTATAATGACCACACAAGGAGGCAGATATGGAAGGGGAATACAATCCCAGGATAGGCGACTTGGTTAAGGCTGTTCAATATGGTGGCCAGCTAACAAACCCGGCAGTGATTGTTGACCGTGTGTTCTCATGGGTGATTATGGGCGATTCGTATATCATTCAATTCAATGATGGAGGCAGGCGAGCCCATGTGTCGCGTGACCAAATAAAAGTGGTGTCAGGACAAAGTAAAACTTCACTCTAACCTTAATGTGGTTATAATGGTTACATAAGGAGGTAACTATGAGAACCTACGGTATCAAGAGCTTCGCCAGAGACCTGTCCCGCATTGTGAATCATCCCGACTACAATAAGGGTCAGTGGTTGATAAGCTTCCGGGGTAAGAGCAAGGTGTGCTCCAACCAGACCACTGCCAAGGCGTGGGCTTCATTCTTCAGGCGTCAGGTCAGCGATGGATGGACCGCAACCATCGAGCGTTGCAATCCTTCTGAACTGCTGGCAAGCTAAAATAAAACATTGACATCACACGAGTAGTGATTATAATGTGTGTGTAGCCAAGTGAAGGAGCTTGGCAGGAGATAGGCTGAGAAAACGAGAGGCTTATCGTAGCAAAATAAAAAAGGTGGCTGAGAAGGGAGTTGACTTAGACCCCCCTCTATCGTTTGTCAAGGCTTTTATTGCTACCCCATGTAACCCAAACGAAGTGAGAAACATATATAAAAGGTTGACTTAGGTGACCCCTAGCCTTATAATAGGGGTAAGCAAACAAGGAGTAGGCTTTGAATCATGTAATTAAGTATAAGAACCGCCATTTCGCGGTGTCGGCGCAGCGTAGTACAGCGAAGAAGGCGGGCAGCAATTACTTTCAGGTAACTGTTGGCCGCACTAAGCAGGTCTACAACGTGCAGCAGGCTACGGCTCTTCGTCGTCAGCTTGACGCTTTCCTCACCACAGGAAAGTAAACATTGGTGGCCGCGAGTAATCCGGCTACCCTACTCCTGAGCACGAGACATTAAACTGCTCATTTTATTTACTCAATGATTTCCACTACTTAATAGAGTTTCTTCTAGGTGGAGATAAAAAAGCTTTACTCTCACCTCATGGGCATTATAATGAGGGGGAGAAATGAGACAGAAACCCCAGCGAGGAGAGAAAAAATAGATAGGTAACAGAGCGTTCCCTTCCATAATAAGATGGTCGGGGCTTGCTCTCTCAGAGACGGGTTATCCAGTGTCCGCCAGCTAGGAGACCGTGAGAGAGTACTGAAAAGGGAATCGCTCCCCCTTATAGGAGACAGTGTGCGGACAAACCAACCAATCAACCGGGCTGGGCACCCCTGGAAAACTGCTCACTTTATAAATTCGTATATTCTACCTTGGGGCCGTCAATTCCTGAAGACGTTCGGGTATGTGTTCACCGCTTATCAAGTGAACACATATGGTGTGACAGCCCTCGATGATAAGAGGGTGCTAGGCGGATGCCGATTCCGTCAGCGTGTGGGTTCGAATCCCGCCCCCAAGGTAGAGCATATGAATTTATTAATACTTTCAAGCACTTAGAAAAAAAGAGTCGGACACTCAGAAATAAAACGTTCAAAACGTTGACTTCACCGCTCAGGTTATTACTATACCTGTGTCGGCAGGGATGACCGACAAACCTTCAACCCTTTGATAGGGAGGCCATCATGGCCCAGTTCGCAACTACTTTCGGTTCCAAGGAGAGCAAGGTCAAGGCCGCTGCTCGTGGAGCCAACTACTCGCACCGTCGCCAGTCCCGTGCGGGTGTTATCCAGGTGTTCACCGCCGGCCCTCACAGTGAGGTCAACGTCATCCGTGACGGTGATACCTTCATCGTGGCCACCTTCCGGTATGGTCGCATGGCCGGGAAGCCTACCATTCATGTTGGGTCCTCTGCTCAGGCAGCTTCACTCACGAATGCCAAGGTGCTCGCCTCCGCTCTCAAGTCCAGCCACCAGCCGGACCAGCGCAGCGAGGTCATGCGTATGACTGATGCTCTGCTCGCAGACCTGTCCTAGTACTGAACATATGTCTGACAATCGACATAGAAAGAAAATGAGACCTTGTGCTCCCCCCTGAGCTATGGCATATTGTTCTCACGGTCGAGGAAGAATGAACTTCACGGCCTACCCGCGAGGGCAAGATGAGTGACCTGATTCTGCACGAGACGAATGTCGAGGGAATGTGCATCAAGGCTGCAAACGCTCACAAGCGTAACGGTCTCCAATTCGATGACCTGCTCCAGCAGGCTCGCATGGGCGCTGTCATTGCAGCACAGAGCTTTGACCCTTCCAAGGGTGCCAAGTTCTCGACCCATGCGTACATGTCGATTCGCGCCTACTGCCAGCAAGCCGTTCAGGCTAACCGCCCCGCCTCTGGTACTTCCAAGGTTGCCAAGACCCTTTTTTATAAGCTCCCCGCCATCCAGCGTGAGCTTGCAACCCAGGGTAAGCCTGTCAACGCCGAGTCCATCGCTGCCCATATTGGCGAGACCGTGGAGAAGGTCCGCGATGCTCTTCAGGTGGTCAAGCAGGGTGCTGTCTCCACGTCCAAGCCTACGGGAGAGGAAGAAAAGAGTACTTTCGGTGACACCCTGGTGTCCCGCCAGATGAACCAGCACGAGAAACTGGTCCGTACCCGTCGAGCCGAGGCTGTCCGTGACGCTATGTCCACCTTCCTGGTGTCCTTCCTGCCCTCGAAGCAGGAGCGTGCACAGGGGAAGTACCTTGCAGTCTTCAACGGTCGTCTGCTCACCCTTCTGAATGGGGAGGACACCCTGACCTTGGAGGAGGTCGCCAACTCCCTGGACACCTCGAAGCAGCGAGTGGCTCAGATTGAGACCGAACTGAAAGCGGCTCTCAAGAGCCACATGACCGCGAACCTCTAACCACTGAACAGATGTCTGCAATTCAACCGAGAGGGTGACGATTTAAATATCTTTCCTTGTCCATTTTGATACAATTGTAGGCAAGAGGAGAGGGAATGAACCCTACCTCTGACCGGGAGACCGACACATGAGCAGCGCGACCGAGTTTCTGGCCAAGAAGCCTACTCTCCTCGACAGCATCACCGGTACCAACTTCTACGAGTGTCCGTTCTATGGAGAAGACGTCGCCGTGCGCGCTATCGTCTCCGGTGTGCTCTACAACACCCACGACTACGACGTGCCCACCGTTCGCTTCTGTACAGAATGGACCAGGCTCGATGACTGCGCCGGTGAGCGGTTGCTGCGGTGGTGGGTTTAAGCTTGACAGGTAACTTTCTTTGTGAGGCAAATAAAAAAGCTTGACAAAGAAAGTGCTTGACAAGTGGGTGGGGGTACCCCCCTCCCCCCTCCTACCCGGAATGTAATCCCTAGTGATTCCGGGCACTTAGAGGTCGACCAAGACCCTGCGCTATATCGCTAGGAAAATTCCCAAATTTTGGTTTCCTAAATACTACTTATAATACCAACCGTAGGGAATCGTTATGAAAATTACCAAATCAAAAATAAGACAGATCATCAAAGAAGAGCTAGAAAACGCCATCGATAGCATCTCGGATGAAGATGTCCTAGATGTTACCGAGCCTAAGCACGCGGCTGACCGCGACCCAGCAACAAGGCTAGTCCATGCGCTAATGCAACGCTCCACAGTTGACGGGATGTCTGCCGAAGAAGCTGCTACAAAGCTAGGATTTGGTAACGACCAGGAAGTAATCGCGTACATCCAGTCGCTTTTAGATAACCAGTTCTTAGATAACCCCGGTCGTGTTGGATCTCGGAGCCCCGCAGGTTTCGCGGATTAGAACAAATCTACCCATGAGGAATCATTGTGAAAATCACCAAAGCCAAACTAAGGCAAGTCATCAAAGAAACGCTACAAGAAGGTGACGTTATCGATTTCCCATTAAACCCCAAGGTCTCAGGGGATGGAATTCAACGTGTTATTAGTTTAGAAGATGAGGTTGCTAGGCTCTTGGCGAATTTCTATGGCAATCATGCGGAGATTCCTATCGCCGTATCTGATGTTTTGGACACTCTTATTAATACCGTAGAACAGGAATCATAAATTAGCCCCCTAAAGGCTCTTTGCCCCCGTACCCACTAGTTATTAATATGGAAGAGATCATTACGGGGGATCTACAACAGGACGAAGAAGTCCATATTGTAGATAAATTAAAAAGAGAGATTGATAAACTAAAAGCAAATGTCGATCGGCTGGCTGACCGCTTACTCGAAGAAAAAGCGGAGAAAGACCTGCTAAAGGTATTGTGTGATAGAAAGGATGGGAAGGATTCGAACCAATCCTTGTGGCCTATTGAAGAGAAACAGCTTGTAAGGCGCAAGAAATAGGCTATTCCGGCTATTTTAAAGCTATGTCCGAGGATGACACGGCTAAAAATACGGGGAAAAATTTTCTAGTACCCGGATACGACGATTAGGCTGCTGAACGGCTGCACTGCATCTGGCAGCCCTTGGGGTCTTACCTCGTCATCAAAGGTTAGCCATTCTATATAAGCACAATCTCTGTAGTTGTGGCCACCCTTTGCTACAAGATCGCGAAGTACCGCGCTTTGGAATATAAATGTCACTACCCCTAAAGAAGAAAGGTAGTCTATGTTAAAGTTCCTTCCTGGGAAATCACTTTTAATGCTTACTAAATCACCAACCTTGATGTCCATATAAGTAATTAGAATTGTAGGTACTAATTATTATGAATGAAATGAATTATGACGCAAGTAATATAATTGACTTCACCGTAGTGAAGCTAGAAAAGATGCGTGGTGAAGCATCAAATATAGCGTGGTTTGAGATGGTAGAACAGATAGATGTAGCGCTCGCTTTGTATAACGAAGGTAAGGCGACAATTAAATGGGTGGACGGTGAGCCACTAATCACCGTAAAGGAAAAAACCAATGAAGATAACCAAGAACAGGCTTAGAGAGATTATCCAAGAGGAGTTGGCTAGCGTGGAAGAGGGTCGCTATGAAGATGACCCCGACGATGGCAGAGGTGACCACGAGATGGAGATAAGAAGGGACCAAGATGAGATGGATGATATCCCTCACCATAACCCCCTTATTAAAGACCCCATTTCTGGGCGACAGCAGGCAGACAATTTTTTACGTGCGATGGAAGAGAAGGGTTGGAAAGGGCCTGGCACACCGTGGCCTGATTCTAAGTAACCCCCTAACGGAGTATAGCAGTTGGATTTTCAAAGCAAGTGGAAAAATTTTTTAGTAGAAGTTTCGTCGGCAGATGCAATGGCTAACCTGCGCGGTACTGCCGGTGACAAGATCATTAGCGCCTGGGCCTATGACATGCTTGAGAAAGCGAAGATAGAATACGAGCAGACAGTGAGCCCAGATTACTACGATTCCGGCGAAGAACCCGAACCTGAGAACGTTAAGTACGCCGAAGAACAGATGGCCCAGTACGCGCTGATGATGCCTGGTAAGAAAGCACGGAACAGGTGGGGGCCAGAACTTAAGGGTATGATAGCGGATACTGTTGAAGAGATTATGGTACCACGGGATATAACGGACAACCAAAAAGGTGCAGCAACACTTTGGATCGTTCGTATGCTTCGGAAAAACCCAAAAATCACAACGGGCGACGGTCTTCCTTTCTCATTTCGAGACCAAGTTGTATCAGACCAGGCCCAACACATACTCGACACACCATCTCCTGACTATCGCGAATCAAATGTCTTTTTCCTTATAAAGAGAGATCTTGAGATGTTCTTCCAATACCAGGAGTTCATGGAGATCAAGGACCTAAATAGAATCAAAGATTCAAACCAATTAAACAGTATAATTGTAAAGGCTTGGAAGGATATTGAAGATCATCAGGAAAAACAAACCTTCCTAGATGCTGACGAAGGCACAGAAGTTTTTAGAGATGATAAGGGGTGGTTTATTGCCGCTCTGCACAATAGGGGTGCTGCATGTAAGCTTGGGAAAGGCACCGAGTGGTGTACTGCTGTCCCGAATCCCTCCTCCGATGAACAGGATATGTTTAAGAAGTACTACAGACCGGATAAACCTTTGTTTGTTTTGATTCCAAAAAATGATCCTAAAAAAGAAAAATATCAGGTTCACTATGGTGGTCGATATCAAGAATTCGAATTTAAGAATATTAAGGATATCGAAGTCGATGATGACGTTGCGGACCAGCTTCACAAGTTACTGAGTGACACCAAGGCTGGACAAAAGTATAAAATTATCTCAACGTATGATGATGTCGCGCTTGCTAGGGATCCAAATATATCAGAAGAGGAAGCAACTAGGATATACAAAGATGGCAACTCTAAACGCCTGAGAGAGTTGTTTGATAACCCAGGGACCCCTCCTAGTCTGCTGGCAAAAGCCGAGGAAACGAAGGGAGTAACCTCTGGTGACAAAAAGCGTCGAGTTCGTGATGGTGGCGATGAGATCGATCTCTTCACCGGTCGCGGGCTCACTCAATGGGTCGTTACGAGAGCGTTAATACTCAACCCTTCCACACCTACCGAAACTATCGTAAGAATAATAGACAAGTTTAATGTTAAAAAGAATCCAACTGTTAAAAAGCTTAATAACAGTGATATGTATATACCAGTTTTAAGCCATCCAAACATGCCGCTTGACATTCTTAAAAAAATTCTTTTGGGTAAAAGCGACTACAATATAGGATTCTCTTGGAAGGCGCGGGGAGCAGTATTTAAAAACCCAAGTTTAGATGACGCGTTTCTGTCAGAGTTCGCTACAGAAGAATTTAAAAACGATTGGATTGACATCCTTGCAAATCCTAACTTAGGAAATAAAACATTTGAAAAGATGTTACAGAGCGGAGAGTTTAGCAGCAACATCGGGCAAGTTGCTCTTGGGGAGTTTTTACCCGCGTTATTAGAAAATCCAAAGATAAAGCCAAGTACCATAATGAAACTCTACAAAATTGAAAAGAAATCGCTGGATAAAGAGTGGGATAGGATTGGCATGACTGACGGCAACTGGCAGACAAACCAAAGTGAGGAGCTTCTAAAGCAGATTGAAAATAGTCCTAAGTTTGTAAAGAAAGAAAACTTCCATAAGAAGTGGAAGAAGAAACTTAAAGAACAAACGACTATCCTTGGTTTGTCTAATAAATATAATAACTTAGGGCAAGCAATAAATGAGAAAAAAGTTGTTACTATATTTTATGAAGGAGACAGAACTGTCAGTAGAGGAGCTAGAGCTATCGAACCCGTAGTCCTTGGTACACATTTTCAGTCCGGCAATCCAGTTGTTCGTGCATGGCAGATTCAGGGAGCGTCGGATACGCCAGACAACCTCCCAGGTTGGCGTATGTTTAGAGTCGATCGTATTTCAAGATTAAAAGTTACAGAGAATACCTTCGACACTCCTCGACCACAATATGATCCCAATGACGATCATATTGCCTCTCAAGACGCGACAGCACAATTTGGCGCAGCTTTACAAGAAAGAAAAAGAAGTCGTTTAAAATTAGCTATTTACGAGCAGAAAGTTGTAAAGAATTTTAAGCAATGGAGAAAGTTTGTAAAGGAAGCAAAGTCAAGAAAAGAAAAAGATTTAGACATCTATGGTGCTTTGAAAAAAGTAGCTAAGAAAAAAGAACAAGAAAGGTTTGGGACCGAGAAAGAGAAGGCTTATGCACAAAGAGGATTAGAAAAGGGAAATGAAAACTACAACACAAACATCTACAAGATTGTTGATTACATAGGTATGGATAAACTTCGAGACTTTTTTGATATAGACTTACATAAAATGAAGGTCACTCTCAACATGCCCCCGGAAGACTTTGATAGAGAGAACATAGGCGCGATTTTAGAAGTAGGAGATGAAATCCCTAATGATAACCCCTTAAAATCAAACAAAATTGTTAATCTTTTAGGTATGGGTTCTTTCGGAGTTGTTTTTGAATTAGACAACGGGCACGCTCTTAAACTTTTCTCCGGGGGTGTAAGATCGGGAGCAGCGGGTGTAGAGGACGAGCTATCGTGGTACAAAGAAATGAAGGACGACCAGTTCTCAGGTACGTCTAGAAGAGGGGAGCTTGCTGTTTATGGTTCAGGGAACTTGGAGACTCTCAACTTTGACGTCGGCTGGGCAGAAATCGGTCAGATCGTGCCATTTAAATCGTGGGTTAAACAAAAGGGTGGGAATCCACTGATGGCCCAAGCCCACTTCAACGGAGCGAGAGAAGTTCTACAAGATCTGGCGGATTCTTTTAGACCGGGCCAGATGAGCCCCGACATAGACGAAATTAAAAAGAATCCAAGCAGCAAAGATAAGATTGCTTATGTAAAATATCTTTTAGGCATTGTAGGGGAACATCATCACCTCCCTAATGAATCAAGAGACGGGTACAGCCTAATGACTTTCGCAAAAATGCTTAAAGAGATCCTAGAGGTTGCCGTCAGGAAGGGAGACTCACTAGTATTCGACGAACAAACACTCGACGTGCACGCTGGAAACATAGGATTCCACTTAGCGGATGATCAACCGGTGGTATTCGATAGGTAACATGAGTAAAGAAGATTTAAAAGTAACGATAGAAGGACTAACTTTAGGACAACTAGTAGAAGTCTTAAAAAAAGAACTCCAATTACTCCTTGAAGAGAATAGGAAGATCGCTGACAAGAACCTACAACTCCAAGATGAGGTGGATACTCTGTGGACGATGATGGAGACCATGACAAAGTCTGATAAAGAGGCTTGGTTAAAGATAGTAGACGAGTTAGACGTTAACACCGCTATAAAAGGATTGATGGTCGTTAAGAAAAAGGCGGACTGTTAAAATACTTATCCAGCATATAGTTATAGGTATAAGGCTATGGGTAAGTAATGGATTTCAAGATAGGTGATTTAGTCACTCTTAAAGACTCGTCTAAAGAGAATCGTAAACATACGGCTAGGCAATGTAAGTTAGGTCTTATACTCGCTTATGAGAAGCTTAACAACGTTCTTCTTTACAAGGTACATTGGTGGCCGTTTAATCACCCCTTCTATTTTGAGGGAGGAGATCTAGAGATCGCATCTAGAGTCTTCTTACACCATCCACTATCTTTTGGAGGGAGTGGATCAATAGAAGATGAATTCCCCATAGGCTCATTTGACGACTAGCTTCGTCTAGTAAGGAGTATTGTTATGACAGTAGGAGCAGTAGGAGCAGTAGGGCCGCAGGTAGCCCAACCCGCTAGCCCACAAGGGAAGGAAGCCGCCGAAGGGGCATCTCCCGTAGCACAAGAGCCGAAGGGTCCCGTAAAGGAGGTAGGGGAGGGAGAATCACTGATCGCTGGTATACCTGATCAACACTTCATGCCTATAGCAGAGAAGATAAGCACTAAGGACTTTGTTTCCCTAACAGAAAGTATGAAGGGTTCCGGTGATAACATGAAAAACATAAAAGAAATGGTAAAAGTTATTATGGCTCTTCAAATATTAGAGAAGACTATGGAAGCCACTGCCGATATCATTGAAAATGTATTAGGAAACGGTGATAAGGATGGTGGTTTGGGGAAGATGTAGTAGAAAAATTTTGGAGAAGAAAATTTTCGGTCGGTTTTTTACGAGCTTAATTTTTCGGCAGAGGTGTCCACCTACTATTTATCTATATGAAACAACGATTTCTCGACTCCTGGACTTTCTCCATACTCCTAACATTGGCGCTCTTTGGCGTATGTTATCTTGTGGGGGAATCTCGCGCGGCGTCGCCGAAGGCGAAGTTCTATGACTTTAGTGAGCAGTTAATTGATGGGGAAATAAAAAAACCAACCCTCCTCTACACTGACTCCCACCGTATAACGAAATTCAACCGACTTCTAAAACTTAAGAAAAGTTTCTTACCAAGGTTGTTTAAAACGGGCAAAGAAAGAGTTTTCAGATAGGAGAAATATTATGGAACGTTTAGACAAAGCAATAATTTTTTTAAAAGTGCTAACACAGTTAGGTTTGAGTTTAATCGCATTCCTATTTGTATTACAAGTGTTAATAGGACCTGACCATATTCTTTTCCCTGTAAACACGGTCGACAACATGATAGAATTATCGGGTCAGTTAGGTTGGCCTGGGCTTGGTCTCGTAGTCGTAGTATTAAGTTTATCATGGGTACTAACTAAAAGATAGATAAATTGTACAGTAACTAATTATTTTTAGAGAGGTAAAAATTGAATCAGTTTAATCAAGGACAACAAGGACCGCGTCTCGATATGAAACAGACTACCGGTGTCGCCTGCGACGAGTGCAGTTCGGACAAGTTTAGTGTTGTCTTCAAAGTAAGAAAGATGTCAGCACTAGTGTCCCCAAACGGACAAGAAGGCTATGTGCCACTCCAAACCTTTGAGTGTAAGGAATGTGGTCATATTAATGAGGAATTCATGAGTGACCTGGGCTAGGAAAAGTTTTTTCCTTTTACTTGCGTTTGTTTGTATTGTCGAAAAATTAATTTTTATTTTAACGTTGGGGTATTTTAACACAAATTTTGAAATGAGGCTATTGAGTCATTATGCGAGAAGACGACTTCAGAAACTTCGTCCCGAAGAGACGGTTGAAATGGAAAAAGATATCAGAGGGTAACTTTGAGGTTACCCATATAGATGAAGAAGAAAATCCAACAATTGTGGGGTGTGTACAAAGGAACGGTTTTGGGTTGGAGTGGAAAATAAAACCATACTTCTCCGTAATTTGGTCGGTAGAGGAATCCCATGAAAAGTTTGACAGTGAGGTTGAGGCGGGTAGAAAGTTAGTCTCCTTGTGGGAACGCGCGCGCGAACATGATTTTTTTGATTCCGAAGACGCATATGAAACAATATTTTAAAACATTATCTTTATTGGTGGCCATCGGCCTTCTAACAACTTGTGTGGAGAAGGATTCCACCGATCCCGGTGTAACGTTCGACCCTACATATTTTCACAAACTTTTAACTCCGGAAAAGATTGGGGAATTCGCTAAAAATAGTTATGAAAGAAGATGTTATCAAAAAGAATACTATTTTTGTCCTCCTTTAGATGAGGTTTGGCAAATGGAAGTTACAAAAGATATTTGTAAGGATCCGGAGGAGATTGTTTCTATTAGCGAATGTTTTGAAGTGTTTGAATGTGACCCAAGCGCTCCCGACTTAGGAGAGGTTGACTGCGTGACCGGGGATGGATATCCGGGAACACAGAAAAAGATTTGTGATAAGGGTAAAATCAAATATACCGATTGTATATCCCTCTGTTCCGAAGAAATCTGTGACTACGCAGACAACGACTGCGACGAACATATCGACGAAGGCCAGAGAAATGTTTGTAACGAATGTGGATTTGTCCCCGAAGAAGAATGTGACGGGGTCGATAACGATTGTGACGGTTGGACGGACGAAGAGTTGATTCAAGAATGTTTTAGCGCGTGTGGCAGCGGAGTCGAGTATTGTATAGAGGGAAATTGGATTTCTTGCAACGCGCCCCCCTCTTCAATGGAAATCTGCGATGGTTTTGACAATGATTGCGATGGACAAATTGATGAATCACTAAAATGTGCGTGTACCCTAAACCATGTTGGAGTTTTGTTCCCATGTAAAGAGTCCCCCCTAATTTGTGGGGAAGGTTACAAAACTTGTGAGTGTACTAACCCGGATTGTACCGAGATAATTTCAACGAACTGCGTAGCCCCTTGCGTGTACTTCCCTGTTGAGAACGAGACTTGTGATCCGACTGTTGGTAACGAAGCGGAATACGAAGAGTGTAATAATTTTGACGATAATTGTAACGGGCTAATTGACGAGGACCTCTACGAAATGTGTTATACGGCGGATCCTTCAACAATGTATGTAGGTGTGTGTGAGCCGGGCACTGTAATTTGTTATAAAGGAAGTTGGGGGAACTACTTTGATGGAATCCCCGACAACTTTGCACCAGGGTTATGTAAAGAGGAGATAACTCCTCAAGAAGAGATCTGTGATGGTGTCGATAACAACTGTGATGGGGTCACCGATACTGGACAGGAGTTAGAACCAGTAGACGTCCTGTTCATCGTTGACTGGTCGGGTTCTATGGACACCGAGATAATTGCTGTGATGTCTGCTCTCAACAAGTTCGCGGCAAACTATAGCGACGAAAAGGTTCTACAATGGGGCACTATCCTAGGTCCCCTTGACACAAATTGGGATAGTACGGAATATTTGAGCCTTTATCATAATCTTAGTGGATTTTCTAGCTTCTTAGCGTCAATGTCTCAATTAAACTTAACTTCGTGGTCGATGAGTGGGTCCCGAGAGATGATGATAGACGCAATATACCTTGCACTTCATAACCTTGTGAATCCCGGAGAACTCCCTATTCCGATCCCGCCACTTAAGTGGGGGCAGGGTAATGGCGTTTCCGAGTCTATTCCCTCGATAACAAATTTCTTAGTTGATTGGAGAACAGAAGCAGATGTTAAAAGAATTATCATCTTATTCACCGACGAAAAGTCGCAAAGTTATACAGTTCCCATGATTGTACAGGATACTTTATTAGAGTTAATCTCAAAAGTCACCAATACTAGGATATATATTTTCTCGCAACCAATGCACAAGGATAACTGGGTTTCTTTCGAAGGATGGGAGCCCCTTTGCCTGTCGTCGGGGGGGAAATGGTTTGCACTGACGGACGATATGCTTATAATGTATAATAATCTTATGGAAATAATAGACGAAAACGCTTGCAAGTAGATATTTATGACTATGAAAATACAAGAAAAGCTCTGGCAAGAGTTCCTGTCCGATAACAAGAAGATAGATTTGAGTAGTTTCTCTCTTAAATCATCTTTGAATAGGGACATCTGGATAGACGACGGTAAACTCCGTCCGGAGATAGCTGTGAAGCTAGTTGAAATCGCTAAGAATTTTATGAAGAATATTGGTTTAGACGATATAGAAATTAAAGACATTGTTTTAACGGGATCTTTAGCTAACTACAACTGGTCTGAATACTCGGATGTGGATCTCCACATCATGGTGAACTTTGATGATATTGATGAGAACGATGATTTAGTCCGAGAGTTCTTTCGTGGCAAGAGTGGGAATTGGAACGACCGCCACGATATTAAACTAAGAGGATTTGAAGTTGAGCTATACGTCCAGGATGTAGATGAACCACACGTATCTACGGGCATATACTCCATTGTAAATGACTCTTGGGTGGTAGAACCCCAAAAGGAAAAGCCAACTCTTGATTTAGACACCACCAAAAAGAAGGCACAACGGCTAATTGACCTCATTGATGACATAGAGGCCCTCTATAACGAAGATAAATTGAGAGAAGCTTATGTCTCATCCCAACTTATGAGAGAAAAAATACGAAAACTTAGAAGATGTGGTCTCGATACCCCGGCAGGGGCCTACTCTCCGGAGAACTTAGCCTTTAAAGTCCTTAGAAGGAATGGGTACCTTGAAAAACTAGGGACCCTAAGAGATAGTTCTTACGACCGGTTAATGTCTATTACGGAGAACATGAAGAGAGAGTGGTACCAGTACGTCGATGAAGCCGAAAAGATTCTTTAATATGAAGAAGATTCTTGAAAGTTGGCGTCGTAAACTCGAAGAAAAGCCTAAAGAATCAAAAAAGTTGTTTATTTTTGACTTTGATGACACCTTAGTAAGCACAGATGGCCAAATAATCCATAAAAGCTCCGGGAAGCGGCTCGATTCTTCCGAGTGGGAGGAGTTTAAGGGTACGAACCCGGATGTATCGGAAGAAAACTTCGATTTTAGTGAGTTTCAAATGGTTGTTAACCCAAAACCTATTGAAAATATCCTAAATTTGATGGTTAAGAAGGTTAGGACCCTCTCCCCTGACGACAAAGTAGTCATTTTAACCGCGCGGGCAGTGTGGGAGCCAATAAAGGCCTATTTAAACGATCAATTCGGGGTAGATATCAAAATTGTTGCCATAAACTCTCCCGATTACTCATATTTAGACGGAGTGGGGCCTATTAGAAAGGCCTCATGGGTCAAAAATCAACTCTCTAAGGGATTTCGCGACATTTTCTTTTGGGATGACTCCATTGATAACCTACATGCCGTTAAATCGATAGAAAATGACCATCCTGGGGTGTCTGTGACTACCCACCTGGTCAAGGATGGCAAAGAAACCACGTTTAAAAGACTAAAAGAGATAGAAAAGTTCCAAAAATCGGTAAAAAACAAGCACCCCCGCATGAAAAAGCGCCTTATAAAGCATGGAAACCAGCCCAATACGGCCCCATACACCGTAAAACCGTCTTTTAAGAGGTCAAAATCGGCACCTCCGGGGGGCATGTAATTGTTTATTTTTTATGGTTTTTTATCTTTTTGTTTGCTATTTACTGCTGATAACTAACCATGAGGGGTTAAAATAATGAAAATCACCAACGAAACACTTAAAAGCATCATCCTAGAGGAGTTCAACGCCTTTGTGGAGGAAGAGGACCTAGATGAGGGAATTCTAGACAGAATTAAGAGAGGATTTGGAGCGGGAAAGGCAGCAATGGCCAAAACTCCCGAGGAATCTAGTTCTGAAGCTGTCAGCGCTGCCGCAGACACTGCTTTAGACGCAGTCAAAGACTTCGCTAACAGTTTTGCAGGTGATCGTAAGAAGATGGTTAAGAGACTTGGTGGTCTTGATCTGGATCAGTTGGTAGAGGTCAACCCCGAGCTTGCAACTTCAATTAAGAGAGTTCTCTCTTGGTCGAAGGGTGGTAACACCAGACTAGCTAACTTGGTTGATGCTCTAGAATTAATCCAAGACCCCCAATTGGCTTCGGACATCGAAGCTTCGCAAGATACGACCCCCGGCCTAGGGGCTGGACGCAAACCCCGTGGGGGCGGAGTCTCCGGAGGAGACGCTCTTAACAAAGGTGGTACCGCAAGAACCAGAGGGTTAGGCGCGATGGCCGAGAGTGCAGTGGAAGAACTAAAGATCACCAAAGAAGGCCTGATGGCTATTATTAAAAATGAGCTTCAGAGTACGAAACAAAACTAATCAAGATCTCTCTGTTTTAGAGAGTCTTGTTAACAAGTTCTACCCCTATGCACAGGGGAAAATGAAGTTTTCCGGGCCTCTACAGCTATCTTTTGTTTCTGACGAAAGTAACTCCGCCGATCCTCTTGGTAAAACAGCCCACTACAGCCCCTCTGAACGGGAGATCGTGATTTATACAGATGGGAGGCACCCTAAAGATATATTGCGATCTTTTTCACATGAACTTGTTCACCATACTCAAAATTGTAGGGGAGAGTTTGATGGGGAATTTGAAACGAATGAAGGGTACGCACAAAATAATAAACATTTGAGAGAAATGGAAAGTGAAGCCTATTTAGAAGGCAACCTCTGTTTTCGCGATTGGGAAAACTCGGACGACGCCATGGGAGATACTAAAATGGAATCAGCATTAGAAACGAAGATTAGAGAGGCCGTAAGAAGTTTCCTAACAGAGAAGACAAAGACAGACGCTCCTGACAGAGCACCTTCCGATACGCCCGTAGATCGTTTGAAGCCCCTAGAGGAAGAAGAGGTCACGGAAGAGGAAGTTGTAGAGGAAGAAACCGTAGAGGAAGAAGATACACTCACGGAGTGGAAGAATAAAAGTATCAACAAACTGCTTATGGAAAAGTGGTGTAAATAAGGAATTATTATAATGGCTAGTCCAAGAAAAAGAAAACTAAGAAAGTTAGCTCGTATTAAAAAAGAACAACCTACGCCGGAAGCACCGGTTGTAGACGCAACCCCAACCCAACCTGCGCCTGCACCTTGGACACCCAAGGTTACGTCGCCTTCTAAACAGGATGCTCCGACACCTGCAAAAGATAAGAAGAGCGCCACTAAGAAAGCAGATACTAACACCAAGGGGTAATAGGAAAAAACCAATGAACTTATTCGATCTTATCGAGGAGGTAATCTCCGAAAATTCATCTTTAGGCTTTGGTGAGGGCACTCCACCCAAAGGTGAACTTGGCAAGAAACAAGTTGTAGCTCTTGAAGAGGAGACGGAGGAAGAACACGATTTCGATGGCCTTCGCGCTCAAGCAAAGTCCACCGACCACGAGGGTGTTAGCACTAGTTTCCGTCCAATGAAAGAGGATTCCGAAGAACTTGAGGAGATGTCTGCAATGGGAGGAGGAGCCGTTGAAGGCGGTGGTATCTCGCGAGAAGAATTTGTTGAAGAGTTGAAACTTAGAGAGTTTATACAGAAAGGTATAAAGCACGTCAGGGACAAAAAGAATAAAGAGATCTTAGAAGAAAGTAAGTTAAGGGCAATTCTTAGATCCCTAATAAAAGAAGCGTCAACACCCGATATAAGTCCCACTCCAAATCGAGCCACCGGTATTAATGTATTAGAGGAACTCCTCAAAAAGATAATACCAGTTCTAGAAACAGACTATAAAACTTTAACTACAAACCCCGAGCAAAGACAGTCATTCCGCGCTCATATCCTTAACGCGGCAGAGAATACACTAAAACCAGCGATGGTTAATGATTCTGCTTCCGATGTCGGGATGCTCGACATTCCGGGGTTGAACGAGTTACAGGATTCCGGTAACAGTATTGATATCGGTATCGAAGATGATGATGATTTCATTTCTATCGAGAGTGAGAAAGAGAAAGAGAAGGATCCGGTCGAAGAGTTTGGGCTTGAGGGCGAAAATGAGACCGGTAGGAATATGGCGTATCAGAGCTTTAAGAAGATTGAAGCAAACATATTAGACTCTTATTCTCTCCTGTCTGACGTTGAAGACCAAGAACTGTTTTACACCTACCTTCTTACTAATCTAAAGCTATACTTTGATAAGTTTGAGGAAGAACTAAACCCAGCAGCAGTAGAACCGACTACGGACGCTTATGAGCAAGCAGTCGACGCTTAAAAATTATTCGTTATCTAAAGTATTGCGTGAGGAAAGCAAATCAAACGAAGAGTTTGAGATAATGCTTTCTAATTTAACTCTAGAGGAATTGATTGGGTTAAAGTTAGAGGTTTCCGGACGCGCAGTAAAGCACAAGTTGTATGGACTTCGAATCTATGATAGGATTGGAAAGATCTGCCGAAATGGAATTTTTAAGTACGCCATATCTGCTGCACAAAGTAAAAAAGAAGCATCTATGTTTCTTGGTATGACAATGAAACAACTTAATTACTATATACGTAGAGAAAAGCTCTTTGAGAAAGAATAAAATATGGGGGTGAACTGGTTTCGACTAGGTGGTTGAAGGCAGTGTGTGCAAGGCAGAGGGCAGCGTGGCTCTGTAAAAACGCTGAAAACTTTGAATGCTAATGATAATTCATTCAGCTACGCTCTCGCAGCGTAAGGGGTCGCTAGTACCTTTTTAACTAAACTAGCAAAAGAAGGGTCTCCGTACCTTCTTAAATGAATTCGGGCTTGTGTATTTGTTTACACTTTTTGCTAGTCAATCGTTTTTGTTTATTTTCCACTCAGACTCTAAACGATAAAATAAACTATCCTTGTGAATGACACGTTGTTAGAAACATTTAGGACGCGGGTTCGACTCCCGCCACCTCCACCATTTTATTACATCTTCTCTTTATCTGTACTATTTAATAGTATGAAATTACTACTCGAATCTTGGAAAAGATTTATGAATGAGGAAGATTCCCAAGAGGAACCGGAATGGCTTAAGCAATGGCAGCAAACTCTTTTAGACCAATCCTCCGGATTATCTCTAGATGAAGCGGACAAGCCGCGACCGAGAACTGCACAAAATATTCGACCTTTTAAAGACGAATCCGAATCCGGATTCTGTTTATACAATCCTAAAATAAACGACTTCGCTAGAAAAGACGCAGACCAACTAGCCGAAACTATTCTATTTGTTTTTGGGACAATGCAAACTCCTTGGCCAAAGTTTGTTTCATACTATCGATTTATTGTAGATGCCATAAAGCAAGGAGAAGATATTGTATCTTATGCCAAGGCTCCTAAATCACCCGGAAAGTGGGACGATTGGTCAAAGAAGAATCCGACGGACGATAGGTCCGTATGGAGGCAGGAAAAAAGCGTTTATGATAAAGAGACAGAAAAAAACCGCTTAAGAAGACTTCCTATAATAAGAAATGTTTATTTAAAAGCAAACAATCTAGAGGAAAAAGATCTCAGCGACGAGCAAATCGATTATATCAACAAAGCAGTTGGTAGTAGTGCATATATTGCATCGACCCCTGGGACGCGTATGTGGGGTCCCATATGGGAGAACAGAAGTTCTATATATGAAAATTTAGCCCCGTTGATTGATAATGTAAAACAAAACCCTAATGATCCCTCTAACCTTTTTGAACTTTACAAAGAAACTTTAAAAATACAGGGGTTGGCTAAGTCAAAGGCTGGGTTTTTGGTACAATTATTAGTAGGCAAACTCGGGTGTATCGATAGTATCTGGTCTAAAATTTTTAATGCTACTGATCCGGAGTTTGCAGCTAAAATAGAGCATGCACTAAAGTCTAGTCCGGGAGAGAAGGCCAGAGAAAAAACCTGGTCCGAGCACGCTCAAAGATACATTGATATGTTAAAAACTTTCGAAGAAACAACCGGAATGGGTTCAAGGGAACTCTGGGATGGGTGGATCGATCAGGTATCCTTGCAAATACAAACACCGGGCAGATATATGGGGGATTACGTTCTTTATGGTCCCGACGGAGAAGAAATTCTTAGTGGAGATGTCCCATATAATTATGGAAAGCCAGTGACCCAAGGTGGGGATGAATCAACCACTAGCCCCTACTACGATGAAATAGACACAGGTTACGACCCGGAGAACACCAGGGAAACCGGACTGTTTTCCTCCGAGGAAGAAGAGGAGGATGAAGAGGATAAAGAGCGGGTGAAGAAATTAGCTCATACAATCTCTAAACAGCATAACCCAGGGGAGATTGGCTATCTAAAAGAAGATGTCGTTCGCAGTACTCTAAAAGAAGCTATAAAACGTGGGCTCCTTGAAGTAATAAAAAGAGAAGATGGTAAATTCTGTCTTAAATCGAAAACAGGCCGCAATCTCGGTTGTTACGATTCAAAAAAAGGCGCGGAGAAGAGAGAACAGCAGGTTAACTATTTTAAACATAAAGAGGACTAATAATTGAAAAAAATAATTTTAGCAATATCCTTTTTGTTTCTAACCTCTTCTTGTATTCCGGAGACATCTATACCTTTAAAGAATAGTAACTTAATAAAAGTTCAAAAAATAAAAATTCCAAGAAACACCGTCATACTTTACTCCGCCTCTTGGTGCGGATGGTGTCACAAAGCAAAGCAATTTTTAATTACTAACAACATCACATTTGTTGAAAAAGATTTTGAGAATAAAGAGATTAAAGATGAGCTTAAGTTAATCGCGAAACAAATAGGACATGAGGGTAAAATAAATGCCATCCCACTATTTCTCGTTAACGAAAAAATAATAATCGGATATGATCCAATTGAAGTTTTACATGCGCTTGGTAGAAACTCTGGCGTATCAACAGAAACTTCTATGGGAATGAGCGTAGTATACGAATGAAAAAACTACTAACAGAGTGGCGGAAGTTTGTTAACGAGAAGAAGTGGTCAGACTACGACGCCCCTAAAGGCAAGTGGCTCGATGTACCTGTTGAAGACATTGCTGCTGCCGCAAGTGAACGAGGTGGAGAAATAAACCTAGCCGATGAGTTATACGATCTTATTGATACAGCTTATAAGAAAATTGGTGGCCATATAAGATTTAAGTCCGCTTCCGATCTACCACACAGTTACGATGATTGGGTTGCTGTTGACTTTGATAGCGACCCCGAGCCTGACGCCCTACGAGTGTCTGCAATAAAAGGACCCGGTAAAAAGATGACTACTGCCGGACATGATGGGTCTAGACAGGCTATAAACGCGTATCTAGCAAAAACTGCCGAGCTTTTAAACCAGGGTGGGTATTACAGCGAGATGTCAAAGGCTATCGCTCACATCATGATTACGAAGTATTCGGTACCGTTCGTTAATAATAAAGAAGATGTTCAAAAAGTGCTCGGCCACGAAGTTGTTTGGTTAGGGGAACACCCGGAAGGAATATACCCTGGCTACGATGGTTGGTACTCTAGGCGAATTGGGGGGTCAGAGGAAACTAAGATTCTTCTCGGTATTCCATCGGGAGTGAAAGCAGTAACTCCGTAAACGTACTAATTAATGCAGGGAGATAAGATATGAAGTTAACAAAGTCACTACTAAAAGAAATGGTTTCCGAACAGGTGGAGGTCTTAAGTGAACAAATTGATGTTGATGAGCTAGTGGATGCTCATGACTTGGACCACAGCCAGCAGGGGGTACCATTTTTTCTTTCCCTCATTCGGGAACTTCCGGGAACCTTCCTACCAGAGAGGGAACAGTCCCTTGCTGAACAGATGAGGAAGGCCGTAGCCGACGTTTTAAGGAATGTCGACAGACAATAATATATGAAATTACTACTTGAAAATTGGAAAAAGTTTTTAAACGAAGGTAAAGAAGATTTTGAGCCTCATATTATGTATGATCCAAAAACCGGCGAAGAAGAAAAAGCTAAAACTTATAAACGTCACTTAGAATTAAAGAAAAAAGGTTGGGCACATGAAAAGCCACAACTTGACGAAACCAAAAACGAAGATGGTAAAGAACAGGGTGTTGATGGTAAAGCCTGTTGGAAAGGCTATAGACATGCAGGCACGGAAGACGGTAAAGACAAATGCGTCAAAAAGGAAACAATTGAAGAGTTCTATGAAGTTGATGCTTTAGATGAAAACGAAGAATATTGTCCTGTTTGTGTGGAAGCCCAATTAGAAGAAAAGGAAAAGAAAGCATGTAAGCCCTCTAAAGGCAAAAGGTTTGCGAAGAGAGTCGATGGTAAGTGCCGCTCGTTTGGCCAATCTGGTCAAGCTAAAGGTGGCGGGGACAGGATACGCCCTGGAACAGCGAAAGGAGATGCTTACTGCGCTCGATCTGCAAAAATCAAGAAATGTAAAAACCCCCCTTGTGCGAACACGCTTTCTAGAAAAAAATGGAAATGTAAGGGGAGCAAATCGGTAGCATGAAACTTCTACTTGAAAATTGGCGACAGTATCTTAAAGAATCAGAGTTTAATGAATTATTCTATGGGACCTCTACTTCTCTACAGGAGAAACTGGTCGCAGAAGGCATCCCAGCCCCTAGTACCTGGGGTGACTACGCATTGGCCGAGAAAAACGCTTATTTAGCTGTAAAAGAGCATGGTGGGGAGCTTATGGTGATCAACGTTCCCATGTCAGATTTTGATAGTTCAAAGTTTGTAGTTGAGGAAGGAACTGAAGCTGGGGTAATTTACACAGAATCCCTTAGCCTACATATGCAGGAAACCGAAAGGGGAGTGATCTGAATGAAAAAACTTATGTTCGTAATATTGTTTTGTTTGTTGCCGCTAACAGCAAATGCAAAGATCTTGTTTGGAGGACATCCGATACTAGATGTCCATGTAAACACCTTGAAAGGTCATTTTTATCACGCATCCCAGTTGTCAAAAGGGAAAACAATCAAAAAAGAGATTGCGAGCACTGTAGCATGGATTGAGAAGAGGCACAATAGTAAAAAAGTTTATGAGGTCGGGGAGGAAGATTCTACAGAGTCTAGACTGGTAGTGAGCGCTGTGTACTTTATGAGGGATATCGAGGAAGGCAAGATCCCTAGTCTTGATCGTGAGATGATAGAGCAGTGGTACCGTCTTGGGCGTCGAGTAACGGCTAAGAGGGTTGGAAGAATCTGGGTATTAGCCCTAGCAGTGGAGTAGGTGGACCACCCATTCTTGGTTAAGATTAGGAATGTAGTTCTCCTTTGTTTACTGGTAGTTACACTAGAATATATTTGGAAAGAAGAAAAATCACCCACTTTCTCTTTAAATCCAGTTATTCTTATGCTAGGGTGGTAGCCACTAGAGATTATAATATATAAATTATTTATTTATTTATTTATTTATTTATTTATTTATTATATGAATAAAAGGAGTTTAAATTGGTAAGTAGAAAGAAAATAGAAGACGAAGGGTTACTTAACCTTCAAACAAATGAAGAGCTTTCCTCAAAAACTATGAGACTTGAGGAACAGTTAGAAGTTACTAACAAAACAGTTGGGGCACTAAGAGGAAGAATTAGCCACCTTATTGATGAGATTACAGTGTTGAGGAGTCAACTGAATAGTACGCAGGACACTTTTGCTAAGCATTTAGTTACTCTTGCAAAGAAAATCGAACCAAACCATAAGTGGTAAAATAACGATGGGCAAAGTGGCAAAACAAATAGCTAAAATACAGATACAAGAAAAGCTAACACTCCCCCAAGTTTTTGAAAAGTATCCTCATCTTACGACTCTTCAGTTAGAAGAGGTGTTAGAAGAAGAAGAACATACAGTTAGAGAAAACAAGAAATTAATCCTAGGATAATTATGGCTTTTAAAAATTATAAGTTTATACTGCAAAACCCTAAAACAGGGGAGACCTGTGAAGTGCCTATAGAAGCACACACATTCCCCGAAGCGGCCTCCGCAGCCTATGTGTATTCCCACAACCTCAAGAGCGACGGAGACGATAGATGGGACATCGTGTTAGCAACAGAACAAAGTTATATGCTTGGTAATAACACAGGAGATATACCATGAGCGAAGAGAACACAGTAACCCCCACTGAGGAGACAGGTGGAGAAGTAAGTTACCTCGGGAGCATCTCTCTAGAAAAAGAGCAGGTACAGAAGATTATAGTGGGCTATCTAGTCAGCAATAACCCAGATCTAAAGGACCTAAGTGAGCAACAGAACGCCCTAAAGTTCCGACCAGTTTGGTTAACTGATGAAAGTTTTATGGAAGTTCACTTCACACGTTTGGGTGAAGACGAAGAGCCCATCGCGGGCATTGATCTTTCTCTAACAGACACAGAAACCTAAGAGCGACCTTTGAGGAACAACTGAAACTCTTCCTCATTTATCTGCATGACCCTCCTTGCGGCCACCCTGCGGTCCTCGGAGGGGTCATCGCACGATGCCCACACCCATGCGAGTCCGTCTTTTCTTCCTTCTAAGAACTGCCTTCTTTTACTCATATCCTCCCCAACTAACTCTTTAATGTCTTCTGAAAACGTTGGTAGATCGATTCCGAGATCATTGGTGAGGATCAAAAGAGCGACCCAATCATTCTCTTCCTGTGCAATGTTTGCTCGTTTGAACTCTTCCAGGTACTTCTCCCCAAACATGTCCGGGTGAGTTCGCTTGGCTACCTCTCTGAAGAGTTTTTTAATCAGGGGGTGTATACCGACGGGGTTCTTCTCTACTATGTCGGAACCTTCTATCATACTCCCCTCTTCTAGAACTTCCTCCTTACTAGAAAGAAACTCCAGTTCCTTCTGGAAGTCCTGTTTGAACTTCTCTTTATACTCTGTATCTAACTCGTCGGATTCTTCTGCTTCTAACGCCAATGCAGCCGCTTCTAAGAGTATTCTTTTTTGTAATCTTGACTTAAATTGCCTACTTAACATGGTAGAATAAGTAGGCGGGAAGCACGTACTTTTAACACATACGAATCTATTTAATATATGAAAGAATTATTTGAAGTCTGGAGGAAGACCCTACTAAGTGAGAAGCTCTTGCTTAAGCCAGGTTCGGATGGCTGGGATCTTTACGGACAACTCGTAGCCGACGCATATGCTTCTGCACCAGACTACGAGCCGGAAGCCTCAGAGGCGTTTAAGAGTATTGTTCCGTTTATCGATAACATGTTTAAAAAAATAAGCTCCAGGGTCAGTGTTGAATTTGTAGACAAGGACCCCTATAAAGATGATGACCACATGCGCTGGTCAGTAAATAGAACAGGCGTTTTAAAGATCTGGAAGGGGGGTACTGGTCACCCAATCTTTGATGTTGACACCAATCTGAAGCTGCGCGCCGTACACGACTACATGGCGCATATACAAGCACTTGGTTCAAGTGGAACGGGGTTCGATATGAAGGGCGAAATACAAGCATATAACACCCACTTAAAGACTATTCCGCCCGCCGCTGCGCCTGCACTATTCACGGAGGTGGTCGGCCAAGCAGCGTTCTATTTGAACAAGGGTTACTTCCCGGAACAGAAGATCGCTTTCCTACGAGGGTTTGATTATTTTAATATTGGAGTGGTCGACGGCTACGATATCGTAGACAAAGAACTGGTAAAGAAAGGCTCGGAGTGAAGTCATTAATCGAAAAGTGGAGAGGTTATAAGAAGCTGGACGAGCGTATTAACACTCTAGACAGTGGTAAGCGATTCATTAACGATAGCCTTGTTCAGGTCACTGAGGGTACCCGCGATTTAAAACTGACGCCAGATAAAATCAACCAGTTAAAGGATTGGGGAGGTTTACAGGGAAACCCGGAGTTTTTGGGAGCAGGCTCAAAGGGCGCTGCATATTTGTTTGGGGATAAGGTTCTAAAGTTTACCTCCGACGCAACGGAGTATCGAGCAGCAAAGGCTATTGTTGGGAAGGAACACCCAAACGTATACACTATTTTTGAAGTGAGGGAATTGCCTCCTGAATTACGCCGTTATAGACATCAAGGGTACGCTATAGTTTATTCGTACCTGGATTACCCTAACAAACTTATGGTGGAGGCTACGAAAGCGATGTACCAGAGAATAGTAAAGGCCACAGGTCCCAAGCTAGGCCCTTACGCGTGGCGCGATACATTTCTACCTGAAGCAGAAACCCTTATAAAGCAGCTTATAAAGGCCGTCTCCGTGGGTGATATTGCGCTCTCGCCCCCCGCTAACAAGTGGGATGATACAATCAAGCCAAAGATTGATTCTATTGGCGATGCATTAGGTTGGAGCGACCTACAAATAGAGATATTTACTAGTTTTTGGACTCTGAATGTTGGTTTATATAACTCCACTTTATCAGATGAGGTGTCTCTCTTGAATCACGCCAAGGAAGTTCTTAGCGACCCAAGAACCCTCTACTTTAATCAACTTGCTTTAGGCCTAACATTTTTATATAATAATGGTATCATTTTTAATGATTTAAAAACGTCCAATGTCATGGAAAAGAACGGCCAGATCGCAATAATTGACATCGGATACGCAACTTTTAGGAAAGAGACCTGATATGAAAGACGCTACTACCCTCTTCTAAGATTTAAATAAAAAGATTGTTATTGTATAATAAGTCTGCTATGGTAACCCCAAACTAAGAGAGTTATATAATGGATGAAGAATATTGGTTTTCGAAAGCGGCAGGAGAAGACACCTCCCCCGCTTCTAAGAAGCGCGCTGGCCAAGGCGGCAACAACAAGATTGAATGGGAAAACAATAATATTTACTTCTACTCTGAGGTAACAAGGGTGAACAACCTATGTCTGAATAAGCAGCTTGTCACCCTTGGCAACAGATATAGCAACAGTGCCAATATCCTGGAAGTCCCTGAGATACACGTAAACTTATACATTAATTCCTACGGAGGTAGTGTCTTTGCTGGGTTCTCAAGCGTCGACTACATTAAAAATTCCAAGGTCCCGGTAAACACTATCATCGACGGTTGCGCCGCCTCTGCGGCAACATTGATGAGTGTCGTCGGTGATAAAAGGTTTATGAGAGAACACTCCTTCATGCTAATACACCAATTGTCTTCTGGCATGTGGGGAAAATATGAAGATATGAAAGATGATCTTGAGAACTGTGATCTACTGATGAAGACTATTAAAACCATTTATGATGAACACACTAAAATTCCTAAAAGGCAACTTGAAGAGATACTTAAGCGTGACCTCTGGTGGGATGCGAAAACGTGCCTTAAGTACGGTCTCGTGGATGAAATCATTTGATAGCAGCCCCTCAAAAGCAATAGAACACTTCTGGGAGCACCGTGCCGCAGGCGTCCGCCGCGCAAAACACATGGACGGGTTCTCTTCCATTATCATTGGCGCTCTAAAATATAGTAGGGCACAGGTGGAGGTTAAGAAGAACTTTAAGGTGAGCGGCTACTACCGCCCAAGCAAGGTATGGGACCTTGTAATATTTGATGGCGAGAAACTCCTTGCAGCTATCGAGTATAAATCGCAGGTGGGGTCCGCGAGAAAGAACTTCAATAATAGAATAGAAGAAGCACTCGGGAACGCATTAGACATTCGTATGGCCTCTTGGAACGGTAAGATAAATTCCTGTAAGGCCCCCTGGTTAGGGTACCTTTTTGTTCTGGAGGATTGTGAAGAGACTAGAAGAGAATCTACACGCTCAAGCGTCCAGTTAAATTACATAGAGTCCTTTAATCGAATGGAAGAAAATATGTATGACTCCACCTGCCTCTTGTTAACATCACAAGGAAGTGGTGGTATGGTCAAGGGAGAGGATTCATTGAGAAGGTTTATAATCGATCTCGTATCCTTTGTTGAGATCGAGTGTGGAATAGACGTGCCCCCTTAGCTCAGTTGGCTAGAGCAGTTGATTTGTAATCAACAGGTCGTCCGTTCAAGTCGGACAGGGGGCTATCGTTTATCCTTGACTCCTCCACAAAAATCATGTAATATACCCCCACTATGAAAGAAACAATCGATGAGTTCTCTAACAGACTACGAGCAGGCACTACCACATATGACGAGATCACCGTCGGGTATTGGGAGCTTCATGAAGAGCATCAGGCAACCAAAAGAAAGATCGCCACCTTGGAAAGAGGGTGCGCTTGTTTCCGACAATGGCAACAAGAGGGGGGAAGTTGAAGATTTTATTTTTGCATGGTCTAGAATCAAAGCCCGGAGGGGCTAAGGTTAAACTTCTAGAAAGCCTTGGGCATGAGGTCATTAATCCGGCACTTCCAAAGGATAGTTGGTCGGGTAGCATTAGAATTGCGTCTGAATGCATGCTTGATAAACCTGATATCGTTATCGGGTCTTCGCGCGGCGGTGCACTTGCTATGCACGTTAGCGCCTTCACTACAAGGTTAATACTGATAGCCCCGGCATGGGATAAATTCAATGTTCCTCCAATAGTCCCTTATGGCACACAGGTGCTTCACTCTTTAAAGGATGATGTCGTGGAATACGCACATAGCACTAAGCTATTGTCCCGGAATGATGGGGTACAACTAATAGAGGTTGGAGAGTCCCATCGTATGAATAGCCAAGAAGCCTTAGACATGTTAGCCACGGCGCTGGATAGGGCGTAGTCTAATGATATTAGGGATACGGGCGGGGGAACTGGTTAGAATAGAGGAACCCACTCGTATATGGCCGATCATCTCCGGGAATGGAAAAATAAATAAAGTGGTATGGGGGAACATAAGCGAAAAAAAGAAAGCAGAAACTCCTGGGTATCTTTTTCAACCACTAGTATATATAGGAATGGAAAAGGTGAAGGATGATTGGATGCAGCTTCAACTGCATAAGTTTTTTAGCGTTTCCGGAGAGTACCTGTACTTTCAAACAGAAGATTTCAAACACTTGGAGAAAATACAATGAAAAAAGTTATCTTAATGACATTATCTTCGGTAGCACTGTTGTGCTGCGGAGAAGATCTTACAAACGATCGCGAGACTCCCGTTGAATACGGAGAGGTAGATTCAGTGTGGGCGGTAGGAGACTCATGGATCTCTGATACCTCCTTCTTTGAGGTAGGCCCAGACCAGGACGGGGACTAAACGAATGTCTGAGTTTGTGTTTACGAGCAAGCCTAACACTAGCATGGTCGATGTCTGGTACCAGAGCCTCCTTATTGGAGAACTCTCTATGAAAATAAAGAAAGACTCTAATAAACACATCTGCATTTATAGATCCTACACTAACCACGGCCTTGCATGCATCGGTGAATTCGAAAACACCCAAGATGCATGCAAGGCCATCTTAAATGAACACAAAGCTAGCTATAATAGACGATTTAGTGTGGAGGACCCATGTCTACTAAAGAAGTGACTCCGGAACGATGGAAATCATGGACGTACAATGTCATCGATGAATTCAAAGACAAAACTCAAGAAGAAATTAAAGACGAGTTGAATTCTACTAGACATCCGTTTGCGGTATTAATGGAACACTGGAAGGGTGACTTTAATATTGGCACCTTGATACGCAACTCAAATGCGTTTAATGCTAATGAGGTATTCTATGTTGGAAGGAAAAAGTATGATCGACGAGGCACGGTGGGGACACACCATTACATCGACCTAAAATACATTGACGATTTCGAAGATTTGTGGGCACTTAAAGACAAATATACTTTTGTGTGTTTAGACAATAATATAGAAGGGGTCGTCTCGATGGAAGACTTTGAGTGGCCTGAGAACGCCTTGATGATCTTTGGGGAAGAAGGGGAGGGGGTAACCTCCGAGATGCTTGAACTTGCTGATCATGTGGTGTCTATAAGGCAATATGGGTCTGTAAGAAGTATGAATGTGGGAACAACCTCTGGAATCGCTATGTATGATTATACTAGGAAGCATAATGAATAGCCCGAAGGACTGGTTTACCGGAACTGGGGATAGGCTGTCGTTTCAAGAAATACTAGAACACATCCACAACCATACCTCTTTGAACGGAATGGTTTCGGTAGGGAGTGACAGCTTCATAAGAAAACAGGAATGTATCTTTTCTACTGCAATTTGTTTATACGGAGCAAGCGATCAGATGGGGGGAAGATACTTCGTTCGACGTATTACCTTTAAAAAGAAAAGGTTTAAGACGCTCTTGCAAAGAATTATGAAAGAGGTACAAGACTCGGTAGAAATTGGCATTCTGCTTTCGGAACACGACCCGGTGATTGATATTGATATTCACTTGGATGTTTCTGCATCAGACAGGGAACAGGCTACGAGTAGATTTTCTGACATGCTTATAGGTTATACCAAGGGCGCAGGATTTGATTGTAAAATAAAGCCTGACGCATTTGCAGCAGCTTCGATTGCCGATAAACACTCGAAGTAACTATTTATTGCAGAGGTCAATAAAATGTCCAGAGTAAATTTTACTTCATCTACTAGAAAGATGACGGTCGGCCCCAGTAGGGGAGTAGATTTAACACTTCCAACCGGGGAGCGTTGCTATGATTTTGGAGGTTCAGACGAGCACGTAAGGGCTGATGGTACTTGCAAGGTTATTAGTTTTAATAGTAAACCACATTCCATTTCAGTATGGTTCAAAACTCCGGCTTTTACTACTCCGGCATACCATGCGCTTTGGTCTTTTACTAAATCAGATGATAGCAATGTAAGATATTGGTGTGCTCTTGCTGCAAACGGCACAGTGACGATATTTGGATGGAAGGCAGGCTCTGGTAGGCTATGGGGAAGTGGTTCTGGACTTTCTTTATCTGCTGCTAATCAAGATGACGACCAGTGGCATCATCTACTCGTTACCTATAACGGTTCTAACAGTTTAAAGGGGTATTTTGATGGTGGGAATCCAACGTCTATTAGTGTAGGAGCAGGGGCTCTTATACCAGATACTTGCACAATTGCTGCTAGACTCGTCGGCGGGAGTTCTCTTTCTTTTCCTGTAACTGGGAAACTAGCGCAGTTGGGAATTTTCGACTATGAACTTAGCGCCACACAAGCTGGAATTGTTTATAACTCTGGCAAATGTTTTAATGAAAGAGAACTGTTCCCTGAACATTATTATATCTTCGGAGAGGGCGCAGATTTCAAATCATTCCCCACTCTTATTGACCACGGCAGGGGCGGCGGGAATGGAACAGCGACCAATATGGAAGCAGCAGATATCGTTGTGGACCACCCGTAACCAGTCTACCTAACACTCTTTTTAATGAAATCTAACACTTCTTGATGTTTTGGTGCAAAAGATAGGTGATGAAACTTTACATGTACCGAGTGAATCATACCTACCAACTTGCCTTGGTTGTCGAAAAGAGGGGACCCCGATGAACCACCGACCGCCGGTACGGTGTACATAGCGAAACCCCAGAAGTGTCCGACATATCTTCCTTCTAGCATCACAACAGTGTCCTTTTGAAAGACTCCCTGTGGCGCCGCAAGATTATATATTTTGTCGCCCTTCTTGGGTGTAACATAGGATATCTTTACTGCTTCCCACACGAAAGTAGGGATTTGCAGCATACACATATCTTTTTCCTCATCTACCGCTATCAGCTTTGCTAAATGTTTTCCACCTCTAATATCATAGATATATATTTCGACATCTATGACAGCCTGATCATCCGGGATATACTTAATATTTTTACTAGAACAAGAATGTCCGGTTGTCAGTATATAGGAACCATCTTTATGAGCCTTTATGACAGAACCAGAGGAGGTGGTGCTAAAGAGGTGGGATTGACATTGGTTACCCGCCTCTGACTCATTTTTAGCTTCCTTACAAGAGGTCGCCGTATACTTTGTAACCACTTTCACAAAAGATTTCCTCGGAAGAACTTTTCCTAAGTTTGCGTCTGCCATAAACCCTGCACTCATACATGAAGAGGTTAAGAATAAGATAGAGAGGGCTAAAAGTAGTTTTTTAAAGCTCATAAGAGTGTTTTGTGATAGGACTCCTTACATTATTAACTAGTGTAAACGTGTGATTCCAACTATTTACTTACGCATAGGATGCTACATGAAAAAAACTTATATTCTTGATACGAACGTCTTTTTAACTAATGCAAATTCAATTTTCCTTTATAAAAACAATGATATAGTGGTACCACTCAAAGTCCTTGACGAAATTGATAAACATAAAAAAAGACAAGATGGTGTTGGACTAAACGCAAGAAACACCATTAGAATTCTGGATTCTTTGAGAGAGAAAGGAAATCTGCACAAAGGGGTGAGACTTGGAGTCGGCCTCGGTAAGCTCTTTGTAAAAGACTTCTCACCGGACGACGTCCCGGCAGGATTCGATATGACTAGTGCGGATAACCAAATTATTTGTACTGCGTTAACGGAAATAAAGCGCTCTTCCCCTAGGAAAGTAATCGTTATATCAAGGGATATAAACATGAGAGTTAAATGTGACTCTCTTGAAATTCCCTCGGAGGACTTTATAAAAGAGGACGCTATACAGGACACTGATGAACTTTATACGGGGGTTCGATCACATCTAGTAGACGACCAGGTAATTGATCGGGTGTACTCCGGAGAACAGATCTTTTTCGATAAAGAAGATGTTTTACTCCAACCCAACCAATACGTTATGTTGGTCTCAAGCGCAAACGAAAAGAAAACATGTTTGGCGAAGTTTAGCAACTATAACTCCGCGATTAAAAGGGTGAATTCCTTCTCTGATGGCATCTGGAATGTATCCCCTAGGAACAAGGAACAAATGTTTGCTTTAGACCTTTTAATGGATGTAAACATCCCAATTGTTAGTATAATAGGACGAGCCGGATCGGGTAAGACACTACTTGCCCTCGCTGCTGGTTTGGAACAGGTTTTAGAAGACAGAAATAAGAATTATAAGAAGCTTGTAGTCTCTAGACCAATACAACCAATGGGAAAGGACATTGGGTTCCTTCCTGGTACATTAGAGGAAAAGATGAGCCCATGGTTGATGCCAGTACAAGACAACCTAGAGTATTTGATGGCGGGGGATAAGACTACCATGGAATTGATGTTTGAGAATGGTACAATAGAGATCGAGGCATTATCATATATTAGAGGGCGTTCTATCTCCAATGCCTATATAATTATAGATGAAGCACAGAACCTCTCTATTCACGAACTTAAAACCATTATCACTCGTGTAGGTGAAAACACAAAAATAATTTTAACAGGAGATATCGAACAAATTGATAACGTTTATCTTGACGCCACGTCCAACGGCTTATCGCATGCAATTGAAAAATTTAAGTCCCAACCACTCGCTGGACATATTACCCTTAAAAAAGGAGAGCGGTCAAAGACGGCGACCCTGGCAGCAAAGATTCTCTAAGTCTTTTAATTTACGATCAATTCGTGTTACATTATTTGAAAGGTTAAGGAGCCTAAGATGGAAACAGAAAATACAACGCTAACGAAGATGGTGGAGCCGGAGAACGAGCTAAAAACTTGGCTTGTTGATTACGTAGGTAACAAAACCTCCCCTGAAAGCGAGGAGGTTACTGTAGAAAATATTGTTGATGTTATGTCAACCGAATTCCCGGACTTTTTAATGGTTGTCGCGGAAGAGAATTGGGTTAGAGGTTACCAACAAGCACTTGAGGATGTAGAGGCGGGGCAACAACTTGCCCGAGAAGAACAAAATGAAACAGTACATCCTGGAGAGTAGTAACAAGGCGAAGAAAAGACAGGAGCACTATACGGTATTCGGAAGTGTGGATGTTTTTATCAAGGACTCTCTTCCGGATAATTTGGAATTGAGTCAAGTTCTCTCCAAGCTACAAGACACTATACGAAAACCGTTTATTAAAAACTTAGATGTAATCTATGTCGGGGACTTCGAGCACTTAACAAGCAGAGATGTCAGCGCGGTATACGAGTCAGGAGCTATATACTTAACCAACGACCAGGATAATAATGAAGACATGTTGAATGATATCGTGCATGAAGTCGCGCATATAGTAGAGGAAGATTATGGTAACGACATTTATGGCGATGGTGCTATTGAAACGGAATTTCTGTCAAAGAGAGTGGCACTAAAAAGGATACTAAGATCTCACGGGTACCAAACATCACTATACGATTTTACAAATCTAGATTTTTCACCCGAACTGGACGATTTTTTTTACGAAGATGTTGGATACGTGAAACTAAATAAGTTTGTTATGGGGCTATTTTCCTCTGCTTATCCGGCGACTTCTCTGAGGGAATATTTTGCGACTGGATTTGAAGAATTCTATCTCGGAGACAGAAGGGATGTTACGCAGTTGAGTCCAAAATTATATAATAAACTTAATAACTTAAACAAGGTGGAACAAGAATATGAAAGAAATTAGTAGTAATTATCTAGAAGAGCGTGCTGAGATAAGTAAAAGTAACGGGAGTATCTCTGTAAGGGTACAAGCGGCTAAATATGAGGATAGACGTGTGGACAGGCTTCTGTGGATTTCAACGCAGGATGTATTAGAATGGTTGCAGGCAAAAGGACACAAAGTGTTGGGTGTGGAACAAGAGGGGTTTCTAAGAAATAAAAAAGAACCCCAAGATATTACTTGGATTTTCAATTCTAAGAAAGATCATTCACCTAAGAAAGATCATTCAAACGACACTAAACAGTTGAAAAGAGCAACAGATAATGATAATGTAAAGGTATCTAACAAAACTAAACAAGTTTAAAGAGAGAAACCGATGCGTCATATATCTTACTCTGAGTTCCGTATTTGGAATGAATGTCCTTATAAGCACAAGCTCTCCTACATCGATAAGGTGAACAAGTTTCGGGGAAGTCAATACACTGCTTTCGGAACGGCAGTACACTCCGTTTGTGAGAACGTTTTAAAAGACGACACCCTAGATAGACAGAAGCACTTCGAAGAGATCTTCACAAAAGAGCTTGGTAGGCTATCTGATGAAATCCGAGAAAATATTGATCTCAATATGTTGAAAGACATGTATGACCAAGGGGGCGAGCTAGCAGATCTAGCGATACCTGCTTTAAAAGAACATTTTGGGGAGTTTGAACTGATCTCCACCGAGGAAGAACTTTATGAGCCGATGGGTGGTGTCCCGGACCAAATCTTTAAGGGGTTTATTGACCTAGTAATCAAAGTTGATGGAAAATATCATATATTAGACTGGAAGACCTGTAGTTGGGGGTGGAAAGCAGAGAAAAGAAGCGACAAAATGGTAACATACCAACTCACGCTGTATAAGAAATACTTTGCGCAGAAGTATGGAATAGACCCCAACGATATTGAAACACATTTTGGCTTGCTTAAAAGAACCGCAAAAACTAATAAAGTTGAGATCTTCCGAGTTACTAGTGGAAATAAAAAAACAGAAAATGCATTTAAAATGTTAAGCAATACTGTGCATAATATACTTAAAGAGAATCACATCAAAAATAGGCTCGCCTGCACAAAAGATTTTGTATGCGAGTTCTATAAGACAGAACACTGTAAATAAGAGGCAAGTGTGAATAAAAAAATTAAGGTCTTCGTGTTAAGCGACATGATTTTGTCGCCGTCAGGAGTAGGTACTCAAACTAAGTACATGATAGACGCCCTTGTAAAAACTGGCAGGTATCAATTTATTTGTTTTGGCGGAGCAATAAAACATCAGTCCTACGACCCTATTAAGATTGATGAATATGGGGATGATGTAATAATCTACCCTGTTAACGGTTACGGAACCCCGGAGTCTATAAGATCGGTTCTAAGAACACATAAACCGGACATGCTCTGGTTTATGACAGACCCTAGATTTTATGAGTGGCTCTGGGATATAGAAAATGAAGTAAGACCGCTAGTGCCAATGATATATTACCATGTGTGGGACAACTATCCGTACCCAAGCTATAATAAACCTCATTACGAATCATGTGATGTGGTTGTTAGCATATCCAAAGTAACAGATGATATTGTTAGGACGGTTGCACCAAACGTTGAATCATACCATATCCCACATGCCGTAGATAACGACATCTTCTCTAAAAAAGAAGAAGCGGAGCTTGCTGTCTTCAAAAAGGAGCATGGTTTAGATGAGGACAAGTTCATTGTTTTTTGGAACAACCGCAATGCTAGAAGAAAGCAGAGTGGAACAGTTATATGGTGGTTCAACGAGTTCCTAAAGAAAGTCGGCAAAGATAAAGCCAAACTAATAATGCACACGGATGTTAGAGACCCACATGGGCAGGATTTACCGGCAATACTCCAGGAGTTGGGTTTAGACAGCGGAGAGGTGGTATTCTCTACGGCGAAGCTACCACCACAGGTGTTAGCCATGTTATATAATTGTGCAGATTGCACAATTAATATCGCCGACGCCGAAGGGTTCGGACTTGGAACGTTGGAATCCCTTTCTTGTGAGACTCCAATCATAGTGACAATGACTGGAGGGATGAAGGAGCAGGTTACCGATGGCGAAAGCTGGTTTGGGGTGGGCCTAGAACCGGCGTCTTCCTCTGTAATAGGATCCTTACAGGTGCCTTTCATTAGGGAGGATAGGGTTTCGGAACAGGATGTCATAGACGCCCTATTAAAGCTATATAACATGAGCAAAGAGGAGAGAGAGGTTATGGGGAAAGCGGGCCGAGGTCACGTACTCAAAAATTATAACTTTCATGACTACGGAAAAAGATGGATTGAAACTCTTGATAAGATCCATGAAGAACACGGATCTTGGGAGAGTAGAAAGAAATATATTCCATGGACTTTGAAGGAGATTAAGTAATGTATAAGGTTTTGTTGAAAGCCCCGGTTTTGTCCAGATCAGGATACGGGGAACACTCTAGATTCGTCTTAAGATCTCTAATGAGAGCAGAAGATTTATTTGATATCCATCTTATTAACATAAACTGGGGCGCAACTGGTTGGACGCCCGAAGACAACGAAGAAAGAAGATGGATAGATTTTTTGATAAACAAAACGGCACACGCTGTCAACAACAACGCTACTTTTGATATATCTTTACAAGTTACTATCCCAAACGAATGGGAGAAGATAGCTAAAACAAACATCGGCATCACGGCGGGAATTGAATCAAATATGGTCTCCCCTGTCTGGGTGAAGAAGACAGAGGAAACGGTCGATAAAATTATTGTCACTTCGGTCCATGCGAAGACGGGCTTCGAAGCTACGGTATGTGATGTGCAAGGTCCGGGGGGTGAAGTAATACGGAACGACTTTAGATGTACAAAGCCAATAGAGGTCGTTGGGTACCCGGCTAAGGGATTAAAGCCGGAGCCGATCGACTTAGATTTAGAGTATGATTTTAACTTTCTGTCGGTAGCGCAGTGGTCCCCGAGAAAGAATCTCGAAAATACGGTGAAGTGGTTCGTGGAAGAATTTATCGACGATGAAGTTGGATTTGTTGTGAAGTCCAACGTTGCAAAGAACTGCATATACGACAAATATAAATGTGAACAGAGGTTGAACAACCTCCTGCAACATTACCCCAACAGAAAATGTAAGATTTATCTTTTGCATGGAGGGCTAGAGGACGCGCAGGTACACGGTCTCTATAAAAATGATAAAATAAAGGCCTTTGTTAGTTTATCCCACGGGGAAGGGTTTGGGCTACCATTGTTTGAGGCGGCCCAAGCAGGACTCCCTATAATCGCACCTGACTGGAGCGGACACGTTGATTTTCTGCATATGCCAGTAACCAGCAAGAAGGGGAAAACCAAGAATAAAGCGATGTTCTCCAAGGTTGATTATCAACTAGCGACGGTACAACCGGAAGCAGTTTGGGAAGGGGTAATAGAAAAAGAAACAGCTTGGTGTTACCCGGACCCGGTCTCTTATAAAAATAGGCTACGAGATCTCTATAAGGACCAACCAAGGTTCAAGAAGAGAGCTTCCGATCTAGGGAAGTGGATTGCTGAAGAGTTCGAAGAAGAAAAGGTTTACCAGAGGATGATAAACGCTATCTTAGATGCGGTGCCTCAAATAAAAGAAGAGGACATCCGGGTGTTTGGATGAGAAACATAACCTTTATTGCAGACTTCTATGCTGAAGAGGTCGCCGGAGGGGGCGAGCTTGCCAACGAGGTTTTAATTAGATCTCTGGAAAAGAGGGGCTTGTCCGTTGGCAGGGTAAAAAGCCAGCAGACTACAGTGTCGGAGATTGCGCAGAGTGACGATTTTTTTATTGTCGCTAATTTCATAGGACTTTCCGAGGAATGCAGAGAGTCCCTTATTGAGAAAGATTATGCGATATTTGAGCATGACCATAAATATCTCAAAACGAGAGATCCATCACCCTTCCCAAATTATTTGGCAACAGAAGACCAAATAATAAATAAAGGGTTCTACCAGAAGGCGAAGGCGGTCTTCTGCCAATCAAATGTACATGCCAGAGTAGTTAGTGAGAACCTACTAATAGATAACGTTATTAATCTCGGATGCAGCCTGTGGTCGGATGAACACCTAAAGGTACTTAGAGACAACTTAAACACACCCAAGAAAAAACGCAAAGTTGTTATAGCATCTAATAACCTTATTAAAGGATCTATGCAAGCGGAAGCTTTTTGTGTAAAAATAAAAAATGACTATGATTTAATACAACCGTGCACATTTGATGATTTGATTCCACAGTTAGCGCAATATGAGAGCTTGGTGTTTTTCTCCCAAGTTCTTGAAACATTCTGTAGACTAGCTGTGGAAGCTCGCATTCTTGGATGTAAACTTATAACGAATGGCAACAATGGGTGTGCCTCTGAAAATTGGTTTGGGGAACTAGAGGGAGAACAACTTCTTGAATTTGTCATAGACAGAAAACAAGAGATCATCGACACGGTTTTTTCAGTAGTAGAGGGTGCCAGCGATAGGTCTTTTTATAGAAGAGAAGAGAGCAAACAAACAGCACCGATTACGGTAATTTTAAATTCTTATAGGAGACCATACAACTTAAAAAGACAAATAAATGCGATCAAGAGTCAAACAATTGGACCCAAAGAAATATGGCTGTGGGTCAACGACCACGAAGATAATCATGGATTCGACTACTCAAACCTTGGATTTGATAGAATCTTTCAAAATGATCACAATTGGAAGTTTTATGGACGTTTTGCAGCAGCGTTACTGGCAGATACGGAGTATGTAACGGTATTTGATGATGATACTATACCTGGGAATAGGTGGATCGAGAATTGTTTGGAAACTATGAAATCTAATGAGGGTATACTAGGGTCGGCTGGGTATGTGCAGACGGGCCCTGGAGCAATGCAATATGAACCTGAACGAGCGGGTTGGCCAAGAAAAAATACTGATACGATGCGTGTTGACTACGTTGGCCATGCGTGGTTTTTTAAGAGAGAATGGTTGTCCCATCTGTGGAGGGAAAAACCAGCAACGTGGGAGAATGGGGAAGATATTCATTTTTCTTATACTGCTCAAAAATATGGAGGAATACAAACGTACTGCCCACCCCATCCCCCGGAGGAGACAGATCTACACGGGTCTTTATTCGGATATGAATTAGGAGTTGATTCTAAAGCAACTTCTAATAATCAAGAAGTATCACATAACCAATTCTTTTCGGAAAGAGACTTTTGTATAAATACTGCCTTACGCGGAGGTTGGAAGACTGTCAATAAAGTAGAACCAATAGGAGATAATGATGATTTGGAATGAAATTCTTTGTTTAGGAGATTCCCTAACTTATGGAGCTAGAGACGAGTTTGGAAGATCGTATCCGGCGGAGCTAGGTACAATATTGTCCGAGAAGACGGGTGAGTTTTATATTTGTCACAATTATGGAATTAACGGCGAGACTAGTTCTGACCTGTTAAGAAGATCTTGGAATATTATGAAATCCAATAGATCTTGTAAAATAATGCTTCTTATGATTGGAACTAATGATACCAAGAAGCCAATGCCTATTGACATTTATAGAGACAACTTGAGACAAATTATATTGTCCGCTAAAGCAAATGGGATGACGCCTATCGTTGCCACTCTACCGGAGCTAGAGTTCTCGCCGTACTATCAAAGGAATAGGCAGCACACTGATTTATACTCTGAAGAAATAAAAAGTTTGTCAAGACAACTAAATTTTCTTATTTGTGATATGTCTGATATGGATAAATATTTAGTTGATGGAGTACACTTCGGGAATGCCGGGTATGTAGAGATCGCCCGTCGCTGGGCGGACAAGATTTTGGGACTTAAATGAATTGTGGTATCATAGGAAACACTAGACTTACTTTATATGCCCTGGAAGAACTATTATCTAGAGGGCATAATGTGTTATATGTTTTTGGACTTCCTGATAAGAAATTAAAAAATAAGGTTAGCTCCGCCTCGATGCTACCAGTGTGTGATCAGAATAATATTGACTATATAAATTCTGGCGACTGGCAGGATATCCAAAATATAGATGTTGATATTGTTTTTGAATTTGGAGACTCTAGGATAATACCCAAGAGCTTTTTAGACCGAAATGAGGTTATAGGAAATCATGGAGCGTTGTTGCCTCGTGTCCAAGGCGCGGCTTCACTAGTTTGGGGTAGAATGTTAAATAATGGATCTTGGGGGGTTACACTCTTTAAGGTTTCTGAAAAGATAGATTCCGGCGATATCGTAAAAGCCAAAGAATTTAGCTATGACACTGGCATCGGTATGAATGAATTCGTAGACATGTGTGATAAGATGACTATAGAGTGCCTGCAAGATTATTTAGAT
>Ga0209279_10000198_pt1 | contig 41725 bp, 42 predicted proteins | sample CoawatmetaG00DNA_3_FD_187508 | JGI IMG/M metagenome (GOLD analysis project Ga0209279, IMG submission 187508) | Marine microbial communities from the West Antarctic Peninsula - Coastal water metaG006-DNA (SPAdes) (version 2) | ecosystem: Environmental > Aquatic > Marine > Coastal ...
ATACTTCTATCAAAGACATCTAATTCCTTTCCTTTAGCTAGTTGCATTATTCTGTCTCTGGATAAAGGTTGTTTTGCATGATCGGTAAAGACTTTTAATAAGTCAAACTCACCTGCTGTAATAGAAATATTTTTACCTTCATGAGAAAGACTTCGGTTTTCTGTATTAAATTCGAATGAACCGAAACGAATAATTTGTTTTGGCAATGAAGCACCCAATGTTGTCTGTCTTCTGATAATCGCATTAATACGAGCGAGAAGCTCTCTAGGGCTAAAGGGTTTTGGAAGATAATCATCTGCTCCCATTTCAAGCCCAACAATCCTGTCAACCTCGTCACCTTTGGCAGTTAACATGATAATCGGAACATTGATATTCTTTGCTCTATATCTTTGGCATAAGTTAAGACCTGATTCTTCAGGCATCATTAAATCAAGAACAATTAAATCAATAGGGTTAGCATCTACAATAGCATCAAGCGCTGAACCACTATTAGCCGTAAAGACTTTTAAATTTTGATCTGTGAGATATTTTGCGGTGAGCTCAAGTATTTTTGGATCATCGTCAACAATCGCAATGTTTGGTTTATTCTCAGCCATAGATAATTTTATGATTATATTATCTTATATAATATGCTATAAAAGGTAAATGAGCATATTTAAATCGTTACAGTTTTGTTACAAATTTACTGTTTATTGTAATATTAGGTTAACATTGTGGTAGCAGAATGATTGACCGTTTAAAGAAAAGGCATGTGATTTAATTTGAATAAACTAATTCTTTTACCGCTTTTATTGATGACCTGGCATGCTAGTGCAGAGGTTGACTTGAAGAAAGTCAGAAGTATAAACTCAAACCAATCCATTGAGCTAGAAGAGATACATAACGCACTATCTAATTTTTCAAAGTCAGAAGATAAAGTAAATATAATATATGAACAGCGAAGAAGAGAGATGCTTGAAAGTGTCGAGAAAAGGTTTATTTTATGTGACTCTGATAATAACGAGCAGTTGGATGTTTATGAAACTACAGTATGCCTTCCACAGATTGCAAGGCAGTTTAGAAGGGTCGATACCGACAATGATAATTTAATTAGTTTTGATGAGATTGCTATTTTAGCAAAGGCCTATCAAGATAAGATAAATTCTAAACAAAATACAAATTCTCAAACAGTTAAAAGTAAAGATAAACCATCACCCGCAACAGCACAAAAGAAAAAAACTAAAACCAAAAAAATTAATTAAATTTCACTAAACTTTATCCTTATAAGTAGACTCAATACCTAATGATTGAGATTACTTCAAATAACAGCTTTATAAATTTAAAAGATAAGCTCTCGGGGCTAAAGATAAATTCAATTTTTTTATCTTATGCATTCCACAGCGCCCTTGAGATTTCTGGATCTGTTGGAAAAAGCTCTGGCTGGATACCATTCCCAATTATTGCACAATCAGAAGGAAAGATAGTTGGCTTTATGCCTATATATCTTAAGGAGCATTCATATGGAGAGTATGTATTTGACTGGTCATGGGCTGAGGCTTTTCATAAAAGTGGTTTGAATTATTATCCGAAAATGATTTCAGCCATTCCATTTAGCCCAATCACTGGATCAAGAATTATTGCTGATAATCTTGATATTAAAAAGATGATGATAAAGGCTTTAGAAAAAATTTTATTAGATCATAAAATTTCTTCGTGCCATATATTATTTCCTAATGAACAAGACACAAACCTATTTAAAAATATGGGTTGGTTGCAAAGAGAAGGGGTTCAATTCAGGTGGGAAAATAAAAACTACGATAATTATGCTCAGTTTTTATCAAACCTTTCTCACAATAAAAGAAAAAAAATTAAGCAAGAAAGAAAAAAAATTAATAATTTAAATATTGAAGTCACTGTTAAACAAGGCAACTTAATCTTAAGTGAAGATATCGAGTTTTTTTATTCATGTTATTGCAATACTTACATACTTCATAATTCCTCTCCCTACCTTACAAAAGAATTTTTCTATCAATTAAATAATGATATGCCTAATAGTATTGTGCTAATGATTGCGGAGCAAGGAGGAAAGAGGCTAGCAACTGCACTCAATATTATTAGTGAACAGACCCTTTACGGAAGATATTGGGGAGCACTAGAATATATTCCTGGCTTACACTTTGAGCTTTGTTACTATGCTGGGCAAGAATTCTGTATTCAAAATCAATTAAAGTACTTTGAAGGTGGAGCGCAAGGTGAGCATAAATTAGCAAGAGGATTCGATCCATTCAAGACGTACTCAAATCATTTTATTGCAAATTCTGAATTTAAAAGTGCAATCGAAAGTTTTTTAAGTAAGGAGAAAGCACATATGACAATGTACGCTAATGATTTAGACGAGAGGTCGGCTTTTAAGAAAACCTATCTAACTGAGAATAAAACCAACAACGGAATATAGTATTAGGCCTAACAAGAATACCAAAGTAAAACCAATTAAAATATAGCTTGAAACTCCATTCTTTTGAATGTAATTATCATCTTCATTAAATTTTTTATTTGACTGAATTCCACAAAACGCAGCTAAAACACTTTTGATAATTAGTAAAATATTTTTCATATTTATCTTCAAAGATGGTGGTGATGGAGAGACTTGAACTCTCGACCTCAGGATTATGAATCCTGCGCTCTAACCACCTGAGCTACATCACCAATTATTTAAATTTAGCGTGAGATTATATTTTTATAGACAACTAAAGTCAAAGTGTAATTAAACATTAAATCTAAAATGAATAACATCACCATCTTTAAGGATGTAATCCTTTCCTTCCAGACGAAGTTTACCAGCTTCTTTTGCTTTTTGTTCTCCACATAAATCAATATAGTCTTGGTATGAAATTACCTCTGCTTTTATAAAGCCTTTTTCAAAATCTGTATGAATAACTCCAGCACCTTCAGGGGCTGTGGCTCCTATTTTAACAGTCCAAGCCCTTACTTCTTTTACACCAGCAGTGAAGTATGTTTGAAGCCCTAATAGCTTATATGAGGCTCTAATTAATCTATTTAATCCTGGCTCATTCAACCCTAGCTCATTAAGAAATATTTTTTTTTCCTCATCCTCTAGATCAGCTATATCTGATTCTATTTTTGCACAGACTGTTACAACGGGAATATTAAGCTTTTGTGCATACGAGTTTAATTCATCCAGTGAAGAATTATCTTTAAAACCATTTTCATCTACGTTAGCCACAAACATTATTGGTTTAATTGTGATTAGGCAAAGCGGCTTACACATAATAATTTCTTCAGCACTGTATTCTATAGTCGATGCAAGATTGCCATCATCAAAAACTAACTGAATTTTTTTATATAACTTTAAAATATTTTGGGAATCTTTATCACCGGACTTAGATTTTTTTGATTCCTTTTGAATTGCTTTATCCAGTGTCTCCATATCAGATAAAATTAATTCAGTATTAACGGTTTCAATATCAGATAAGGGGTTAATGTTTCCTGATACGTGTACGATATTTTCATCATCAAAACATCTAACGACATGCATGATTGCATCAGTTTCTCTGATGTTAGCTAGAAACTTATTGCCTAACCCCTCTCCCTTGGATGCTCCAGCCACTAACCCTGCAATATCTACAAGCTCTACTGTAGCAGGCTGAGTTTTTTCTGGCGAGACAATATTTTTGAGCTCTGAAATTCTATGATCAGGGACTTCTACGATCCCAATATTTGGCTCAATTGTGCAAAAAGGGTAGTTTTCAGCATCAATACCTGCTTTAGTGATAGCGTTGAATAATGTTGATTTACCAACATTTGGGAGCCCTACGATTCCACATTTCATATATTAATTTCCATAATTTAAGCTGAGTGAAGATTCAACATTGCTTTTTCAAACTGGCCACTTTTAAGTAATGAAAAAATTTTATAGCTATTGAGTATCGAATCTTCTATTAACTCGCTTTCTTTTTTTAAAGGAGGTTTTAAAACAAAATTACTTACTAGGTTCTTATTGCCAGGATGTCCAATACCAAGGCGAATTCGCCAAAAATTTTTACTTTTTATTGACTCAGTGATACTCTTCAGACCATTATGTCCTCCATCACCGCCACCAAGTTTAAGTTTGACCTTTCCAGGCTCGATATCTAATTCGTCATGAATAACAAGTATTTCTTCGGGATGAATTTTGTAGAAACTAGCAACTGCTGCAAGTGACTTTCCACTTTCATTCATAAATGTTGTCGGTTTAAGGAAAAAACAGTTGCCTTTATCAGTATATTTAGCAATATCACCACTAAATTTCGCATTATGTTTTAGGTTCAGCCGATGATTCTTAGTTACAAAGTCAATCCACCAAAATCCACAATTATGGCGTGTATTTTGGAAGCTATCTCCAGGATTACCTAAACCAGCAAAGAGTTTTATTTTGTTCATTGAAGTTAGGATAGCGCACTTATAATTAAGTGCGCTATAAAATTCTACTAATCTTTTTTGTCACTGCCATCATCAGCAGCTTTCTCGTTCCCACCTTCAGCAGCTCCTTCTTCACCTTCAGCAGCTCCTTCTTCACCTTCAGCAGCTCCTTCTTCACCTTCAGCAGCTAAAGGTGTTTCTTCGATCACAACCTTAGGCTGAGATATAGAAGTAACAGTAGGATCATTTTCTTCTGATAAGGTAGTTAATTCTACGCCCTCTGGGACCTTTATGTCTGATAAACGAATAGAGTCACCAATAGATAAATCGATCATATCGACTTCTATATAAGTTGGTAGATCTTTAGGTAAACAAGAAATATCAACATCGACCATAATATGTGAAACTACCCCGCCCTCTAGTTTTACGCCAGGAGCGACATCTTCGTTTAAGAAGTGGAACGGAATTTTTACACTTAGTTTCTTATTTTCATCAATTCGTTGAAGATCAATATGTTGAATATTGTTTCTAACTGGATGCATTTGATAGTCTCTAAGAAGAACAGACTCTTTTTTACCATCCAAATTTAGTGTAAGAATAGATGCATGAAATGCTTCATGTTTAAATTGCATAAATAAATCTTTAGCATTTAATTCAATGCTTTTTGCCTCATCTTTTCCACCATAAAGAACACCCGGAACCTTTCCTTCATGACGAAGACGGCGGCTCGCACCCGTACCTTTCGCCCCTCTTGATACTGCATTTATTTCAATTTTCATTATGAACCCCTAAGAATAAAATAGACCCGCGACCAGGTCTATTTAGTTATTAAATTACTCAGCATTCTAAAAAAGCTTTTATTTTTAATCAATAAATAATGAGCTTACAGAATCTTCGTGGCTAATTCTTTTTATAGTCTCAGCTAAAATTTTAGCAACTGATAGCTGCCTTATTTTTTCACAGCCTCGAGCATTTTTTTCAAGCGTAATTGTATCAGTAATTACAATTTCATCAAGCTCAGACGATTGAATTGATTCAATGGCTTTTCCTGAAAAAATAGGATGCGTAGCGTAGGCGACGACTTTTTCTGCCCCTTTCTTTTTTAATGCTAATGCTGCCTCACAAAGTGTATTAGCTGTATCAACAATATCATCGACAATAATGCATGTACGGCCATTCACATCGCCTATAATATTCATAACCTCAGATACATTAGGTTTTGGACGTCTTTTGTCTATAATCGCTAAATCACTTCCTAAGATCTTCGCCATCGCTCTTGCTCTTACTACTCCCCCAACATCTGGTGAAACAATTACAGCATCGTCATAGCTTTGTTTTTTTAAATCTTCAAGTAAAACAGGGGTAGAGTAAATATTATCAACTGGTATTTCAAAAAAACCTTGGATTTGATCTGAATGGAGATCCATAGTCAAAAGTCTATCGACACCAACGCCAGTAAGCATGTTGGCAACTACTTTTGCGGTAATAGCGACTCTGGCTGATCTTGGCCTTCTATCTTGTCTTGAGTAGCCTAGGTAAGGAATAGCTGCAGTAATTCTCGCAGCAGAAGATCTTCTGAGTGCATCGACCATTACCATTATTTCCATTAGGTTGTCGTTTGTAGGGAAGCTGGTAGATTGCAAAATAAAAACATCTTTTCCTCGTACGTTTTCGAGAAGCTCTAGCATAGTTTCTCCATCACTAAAATTACCGACGGTGGCTTCACCAAGTTTTAAACCTAAATTTGAGGCAACTTTTTTTGCAAGGTCTTTATTGGCATTTCCAGTAAAAACCATTAGATTTTCGTTTTTCACAAACACCTCCGTATTTTTAAAAATTGGCTGGGGAGGAAGGATTCGAACCTTCGCATGCATGGATCAAAACCATGTGCCTTAACCAGCTTGGCGACTCCCCATTTAACTTAAACATCATAAAAAGGATGCTTAGATAACCCTTTTACAACAAAACTTTTTATATCTATTGGTTTTTTTTCATTAGTGATTTGTGTTTTTTTTGTATCCGCTATTTTTACAAAAACACTTGATCCCGTTCCTGAAATTTTAGCTAACCCAAAATTACTCATCCAACTCAATAATTTTTTCATCTTCAAATTTTTTTTAGTGATTGTAGATTCTAAGTCATTAGTTTCTTGCTCAAGTTTTTCACTAAAATAGGACGTTATTTTCAATGTAATTGGGACTTTTGTCAATTTAAATGATTTAAAAATTGACTCTGTAGAGATTGAAAAATTTGGGTAACACAAATAATAGACAGAATCAGGAATATTAATTTTACTTAAATTCTCACCAACCCCCTCAACCCATGCATTTTCCCCAAATATAAAAAATGGTATATCAGCACCCAGACTTAAACCAAGAGCGATTAATTCTTTTTTTGAGAGATTTATATTAGCTAAGTGATTGATTCCCATGAGTATGGATGCTGCATCCGAACTACCACCTCCCAAACCTGCCCCAATGGGGATATTTTTTTTGACATGAATATCGACGCCAATATTTTTATTTGTAAGGATTAATTGTGCAGCTCTTAGTCCAAGGTCATCCAGCTTACCAATCTCACTAGAATCATTGATGAAATTAATTTCAGAGTCATCTCTAATTCTTATGTAAATATAATCATATAAATCAATAAGTTGAAAAACGCTTTGTAATTTATGGAACCCATCGTCTCTTTTACCTATTACCTTCAAAAATAAATTAATTTTTGCAGGAGCTTTGAATTCCTTATATCCTTTTTGTAAAAAGTTTTTTTTATTCAATCAAGCTTCCAATCAACAATATATATTTTAAGTGTAATTTGATTTTTATTTAATTCGATATACTTGGGAAAAATTTTGTTTTCTTTTTCTTTGACGCCTTCATAGTCTACTTTCCAATTCTTATAAGATAGTGTGACGTCATTTTTACTTGTTAGCTGTGCTGGAGGCTTCATAATCAACCTCTCTAGGACAAAAACTGTTTTTTTATTGCCAAATATTTGCTTTAAAATATCTTCAATTTCACTTTTATTTTTTGATAAATTACTGATTTTAATAGAATTATCATGCTTATTTAAATAAACTTTTGAAATCACAGAATTAAACGGATTTAAAATTGAAATGGTACTTTTACCATCTTTTACATTCCAAACAAGCTTCCCCGTAAACCCTTTTTTTTCAATAAAAAGAGTGATTTTAGCTGACAAATATAGGTTTTTTAAATCGATTGGATTAGTATGGCTAGAATAATCTTTATAAGAAATTACCTTGGGCTTTGTTTTATCAACTGAAGCACAACTAACTAGAAAAAAAGATATAAAAATACAAATAAATTTCATTATTTGCCTTTTTTGATAAAAATTAACGGTATTTCTTAACTGTATTTAATAATATCTTATTATCAGGATATTGTTGTAATGATTCGTTCCATATTCTCTTAGCTTCATCATTTTTATTTGCATGCCACAAAACTTCGCCAAGGTGAGCGGAAATTTCTGGGTCTTTCTTTATTGCATAAGCTTTTTTTAGAAAATCTAGTGCAACATCGATATTTCCCAATCTATATTGAACCCATCCCATACTATCCATAATATAATGATTTTTGGGCTCAAGAGATAAGGCAATCTCAATATTAATTTTTGCTTCATCAAGCTTTATGTTTCTGTCTGCAAATGAGTAACCCAATGCATTGTATGCAACTGCATAATCAGGTTTAAGTTTTATAGCTTCCTTCAAAAGCTGCTCCATAAGAACAGTATTACCCATTTTCTCTGCAAGCATAGCGTAATCATATTTAAATTCAGCAGAATTTTTAAAATTAACCTCTTCTTTTTTCATTAAATCATATGCTTCGGTTTCTTTATTATCGCTATATAGGATTGATATCTTTGCTCTGAATAATTGTAATTTTGCATCTGGAGTTAAGTTTGTATATTTATCTAAACTCTCCAAGGCTTCGTCATTACCCTCATATTTAGCAATTAATTCGGCTGTTAGTATCTTAGATTCAATAAAAGATGGTCCGAATTTAATTTTGTTAAGCCAAACAAGAGCTTCTTTATAGTTACCTCTTGTATCCTCGATGCGAGCGAGATAAATATAAATTTGTTCAGGGTGAGGGTACCCTCTCTCAAGGCTTTGCATTAAAAATTTTTCAGCAAGGGCATAATCACCTAACTCAATGGCAAGTAATGAAACTGTAAAACTAATCTCAGCTGATGCTAGAGAGCTGTTTACTATTTTGAGAAATTCATCCTTGGCTAAATTGTATTTTTTTTGGCTAGTAAGTAGCTTTGCATACTCTAATCTTACCTCGCTTGCTTCAGGATATTTTTCTAAATAGCTAACATAAAAGTTTTCTGCTTTTTCTTGTGACTCAAAACCTATAACGTAACCCTCAAACAGAACAGCTGTTTGCCATTTAGGATCAATTTTTTTTATTTTAGCTAACTCTGACATCGTCAGTTTTTTGTTGTTTGCAAAGTAAGATGCATGGGCGACTGCAAAATGAGCTTCTTTGCTATTGGGGTATGGCTCAGCAATATTGATAATAAATCTCAATGCATTTTTTTTATTCTCAACTTTAACAAGTATAGAATTTAAATATAAAAAACCTTCGCCTCGGTAAGAATCTTGTTCAAGTAATTTTTTTACAATTGGTTTTGCCTTGCTTAAATTACCACTTGTAATGTAGAGCTCAGCTAAAATTTGTTGAGCTTGCAAAGATTGTGGGTCCAAACTACTCCATACTTTTGCCGAATCAAGGGCAACGCGTCCATTTCTTGAACTTCCCGCAACTTTGGTAGCTCTTTCTGCCAATGGAATGCTGTGTGTTTGTCTTGCTAGATCGAGATAAAGATGGCCAGCTGCATTAAAATCCCCTCTTTGGGTAGCTATTTCAGCTAAGAGAAATTTATATACGAATTCAGCATTTGCTTCAGTAATCTGAGGAGGTAAATCAGGGTTAAAGTTGTCTTGCTGATTACCAAATGAAGAATTGAAAAAAATCAAAAAGAGAAATGAAGCTATTGCTTTTGTAAGGTTCACGTTACTGAAATTAATATTTTTTTTCATGTGGTGTCTTGTTTTTAAAATTTGGTTTTGTATAAAATCAATTATATCCTGCTAAATGACTTAGATTTTAAAAGATAATTCATTTATCTTTAAACTTTTTTTTTACTTCTTTAAACTTTTTTTTTAATATACACTCCTATTAAATTATTAATAAAAATTTTAGATATATTAAAAAAATTTACTGGGTATTAGTTTGAGCGAAGTTACATATAAAAATACTATAGAGGCTTCAAATCTTACCAAAAGTTTTGGAAAAAATATTGCAGTCAATAATGTTTCTTTTCAACTCAAAAAGGGGGAGGTTCTTGGTTTTTTAGGCCCGAATGGTGCAGGAAAATCTACTACGATGAGAATGCTTACTGGAAACCTTGCTCCTACAAATGGTGACGTATCGATATGCGGTATTGATATTATTTCAGAGCCAAAAAAAGCCAAAGCATTAATCGGGTATTTACCAGAAATGAGGCCTCTTTATAAAGAGCTCACAGTAAATGAATATTTAACTATTGCTGCTAGATTCCATAACGTTCCATCATCAAAAATTAAAAAAGCTCTTGAAGAAGCAAAAGACAAGTGTGGGCTCTCTCACATGAGTAAAAGGTTAATTGAAAACTTATCTAATGGTTACCAACAAAGAGTTGGGATTGCACAAGCCATCATTCATAACCCTGAAATTGTTATCCTCGATGAGCCTACTGTGGGTTTAGATCCCATTCAAATTAGAGAAATACGTAAATTAATTAGAGATATTGGTAAGCAACATAGCGTGATTATATCTACTCATATTCTTCCTGAAGTAGAGATGGTATGTGATCGTGTTCAAATTATAGATAATGGACAACTTGTTTTCCATGGATCTATCGAAGACTTAAAAGCACAAAGAAGAGGTAATAAGTTATTGGTTGGTTTTACTAAAGCTCCAACGCTCAGTAAATTAAAAAAAATTAAAGGGGTTGATAAAGTTGAGAAAGTAGAGAATGGTATGTTTAGATTCCACTTTAAAGAAAAGTACTTACCAGCTGAAGAGATTGTTAATATTTCAGTCAAAGAGGGCTGGGGTCTTTATCATATAAATATGGACATAACGAGCTTAGAGGAAACTTTCGTGAATTTAACCCAAACTAGTTAGAAGAGAATAATTTTATGATAATTAACGTCGCTAGAAAAGAATTAAAAAGTTTGTTTGCTACGCCAATGGGTTGGATCATACTCTCAATTCTGATGTTTGGATTTGGTACATTATATTTACAGGGTGTTAATAGTTACTTTGAGGTTATGTCTGGGGCAGTTCGTCCTGCTGAAAGGGTTGGTGTTACAATTTATGTCGGGTCTCAAATTTATAGTACAGCACTTTTTTTGCTTTCGGTTACTACTCCCATGCTTACAATGAGATTGATTAGTGAAGAAAGAAAGAGTCAAACAATGCCATTTTTACTAAGCGCTCCAATATCCCTCTCCGAAATAGTGATTGGTAAATTTTTAGGTCTGGTTATATTTCTAAGTATTCTTGTTATTTATATTTTTGCGATGCTTTCAACCCTAAATATTTGGGCTGATATAGATTTTGGTTATCTTATTGGTAACTCTTTTGGGTTTATTTTATTAATAGCAAGCTTTACTGCCTTAGGAATTTTCTTCTCCAGCTTAACAAACCAGCCAATTGTTGCGGCAATCACAACATTTATTGCGCTTGTAACAATGGTCGGTTTAGGGAGTTATTTTGCAAGCGACCCAGGTCACTGGTTTAATTATATATCAATGACAAAACACTACCAATCCTTTACTAGGGGAGTTTTTGATAGTGCGGATATCATTTATTACTTGCTTTTTATTGTTACCTTTTTAACATTAACTGTTAGAAGACTTGATTCAGATAGGCTAAGGGGGTAGCTTCTATGAAAGCAAATAAAAAACTAAGGTTCCAATACTCCCTTCAAAATAGCTTTTTTCTGATCTTGTTTCTTTCTTTGGTGTTTGTAATTGGTTTTTTGGCTAAGCAATTTGTTTACGTCAAAGATATGACTCAAGCTAATAGGAGTGTATTAACAAAAGGAAGTATTGAAGTTGTTGAGAGTATGAAAGATCCAATTCAGCTGACTATTTTTGCATCTAACGATGATGGTAGTGAGAACTTTAGAAAAAGCATTGTGGACTTTTTTGCTAAATACCAGAGAGCTAAGTCAGATATTAATATTAAATTTATTAACCCAATTGAAGAACCAAAATTATTGCAAGAGCTTGGAATAAGAAGTGATGGAGAAGTTGTGGTTGAATATAATAAGAGAACGGAACATATATCCCCACCGTTTGCTGAACAAGAATTTACAAATCTACTTGTAAGACTCTCTAGAACGAACCAAAAACCAATTCTATATCTTGATGGTCATGGGGAAAAAAACTTAATTGGTAAAAAAACAAATGATTTAGGAGGTTTTGGTGAACAGCTAAGAAATAAAGGACTCAAGCTTTCCAATCCAGATTTAACGGCCCTTAGCGAAGTCCCGAAGGAAGGGGCAATGCTAATTATAGCTAGTCCTCAAGTAAATGTAGGAAAAATTGAAGCAAAAAAAATATTAGATTATGTTGAGCAGGGCGGAAATCTCCTTTGGCTATTAGATGATAATAATTTTAAAGGGCTTGATAATCTTGCACAGTATTTAGCTCTAAAGGTGTCTAATGAATCTGTTATTGATCCACTCTCAGAAGAATATGGTGGCGATGAAAATATAACTTTTTCAACCATTTATGGAGATCATCCGATTACGAGAAATTTTATGTTAAGGACCATATATTCTAATGCTCATGAAGTAAATGCTCAAGATTCATATGAGAATGGATGGGAAGTGAGTGAGTTGATAGAAGTTGCAACAGGTGGATGGCTACCCTTAAGTAAAAATAATGGTGAGGATAAATTTAATTTTATTAAAGGTGAGGATAAAGAGGGACCCATAAATATTGGAATAGCACTTAAAAGGAAGTTTGGCGATATAGGACAGAGAGTGGTTGTGGTGGGGAATGCCTCATTCCTATCAAATACCTTTATTACCTCTGGAGGTAATTTAGATTTAGGCATTAACATTATTAATTGGCTTGTTGGTGATGATCAGTTAATAACAATTCAACCAATGCCTCTTAAGGATATTAATGTAAGCATCCCGAATGACAGTAAGTCTGTATTTGTCGCATGGACCATATTTCATTCATTTCAATATTTCATTCCAATTGGATTGTTTATTTTAGGTTTTGTTGTTTGGTTCAGAAGAAGAAAAGCCTGATATGACAAATAGATGGCTTACTAATTTAATATTACTAATTGTATTGGTTGGTGCAAGTATAGTTGCTTTTCAATCGCTAAAAGAAGAACCTAAGATTATAAAAGGAATTGAAGTCACAAGCTTTAAGCTTTCTGATTTTGACGAGCTAGAGTTAAATTTTCCATCAAAAGCAAAAGTACATTTTAAAATAATTGAAAATCATTGGAAAATCTTGTCACCAGTTAAAGGTAGGGCAAATGAGCGCTACATATATCAACTTTTATCAATACTAGCTTCAAAAAGTCCTGAAAAACTTAAAAGCGATGACTTAGAAAAATATGGCCTTGATCAGCCTCAGTTAAAATTAACATTTTTAAATAAAGAAAAGATGCTGAAAGAAGAGTTTGTATTTGGGACATATAATCCAATTTCAGAAAATCAGTATATAAAATATAAAGATGATGTATTTATTGTGGATGGTTTATTTTCAGAAACAGCATCTTATGTTCCTATTGAATTTATTGATAAGAGACCAATTGCGCCTTATGAAATAATACAAGGGTTTAACTTTTCAAGGCTAGAGCAATGGAAAAAAAACCAATTAAAACTTGTAAAAAAAAATGGTAACTGGAATACAAAAGGAATCAACGTTAAGACTACTCAGGAAGATATTTTAGAGTGGCTCAGTGTTTCTTGGGATGGGTTGCAAGCACTATCACTTAAAAGTTTTAAGATGGACTCAAGACTTGGGTATAAAAGTTTTGATGTCATCGTCAATGATAATAAAAAAGTAACATTTTACAAAATTCAAGAATCCCCCCAACTTCATCTGTATCGCAAGGATGAAGGATTGTTATATCGCTTCCCAGGAGATTTAGGTTTTACAATGTTAAATCCTCATGTTGAGGTAGTAGAAAAAGAATAATGCCTGAATTACCTGAGGTTGAAGTAACAAGACTTGGTCTAGCCCCTCTTATAAATGGTACAGTTTACAACGTTGAAGTTAGAAATTTTTCACTCAGGTGGCCAGTAAATCCAAATCTTAAAAAAATTCTTAGTTCACAAAAATTAATTTCGCTAAGCAGAAGAGGAAAATATCTTCTTGCTGATTTTTCAAATGGGTATCTAATTATCCACCTTGGAATGTCTGGAAGGATATCTATCGTATCTGAAAAAAAATTACCTATAAAGCATGATCATATCGATATATGTTTCAAAGTAGATGGAAATAAAAAAATATTAAGATATAACGATACAAGAAGATTTGGAGCAATGATATGGACAGATGACAACCCATTTAATCACAAACTCATATGCACCCTAGGCCCTGAGCCTCTTTCGGATGAATTTAATACGGACTATTTATTTGATATAGTTAAAAGAAAAACACAGCCGATCAAAAGCACAATAATGGATAGTCACACTGTAGTTGGTGTTGGTAATATTTATGCTAGCGAATCACTTTTTCTTGCATCTATAAGGCCTCAACGTCAATCTCAAAAGATTAAAAAAAAAGAAATTAGAGTGTTGGTTGGTTCTATCAAAATTGTTATACAAAAAGCAATTGAAAGAGGCGGAAGTACACTTAATGACTTTTATAGTGTAAATGGACAAAGTGGATATTTTCAAAATGAACACAAGGTCTATGCAAGAGAAAATGAATGCTGCACGAACTGCAACGGTAAAATATATCTGCTAAAAATTGCACAGAGGTCAAGTTTCTATTGTAAAAAGTGCCAGATATAAATTCACTTATTTTATTGCATTAATGAAAAAGCTATAAGCGTTATAGCTGTAAATATAATAAATATTACAATTAAAATTCTATCCTGTCTAAATTTTATTTCTTTTATTGACTTTCGCATATTCTTTTCAAGAATAGTATATGAATTTTTATTATGATTGTTTAAGTATGAATGCAAAAGTGTCGGCAACTGAGGAGCAATCTCTAACCAGTTAGGAAATTCTTTTTTTATTTTATTTAGTAAATTCTTAGGACCTATTTGTTCTTTTAACCATTTTTCTAAAAAGGGTCGTGCTGTTACCCATAGATCTAAATTTGGATCTAGTTCACGCCCTAAACCTTCAACGTTAAGAAGCGTTTTTTGTAACATGGTTAATTGAGGTTGTATTTCCATATTAAACTTTTTAGAAGTTTGAAATAGTCTAATAAGTAACTTTCCAAAAGAAATATCTTTTAGGGGTTTATTAAAAATTGGTTCACATACTGAACGAATAGCATTTTCAAATTCATCAATTGAGGTTTCTGCAGGAACCCAACCTGATTCAATATGAACTCGTGCAACCTCCCGATAATCTCTTTTGAAAAATGCTGCAAAATTTTTGGCTAAATAAAGTTTATCCTGCTCATTAAGTGTTCCCATTATTCCAAAATCCATAGCAATATACTTTCCACTTTTTGCTACTTGAATATTTCCAGGATGCATATCTGCATGGAAGAAGCCATCTCGAAATACTTGCGTAAAAAATATTTCAACTCCATTCTTAGCTAATTTAGATAAATTAATTTTATTTTTTTTGATGGCATCAATATTGCTAATTGGAATGCCATCCATTCTTTCCATTACCATGACTTTTTCATGGCAGTAATCCCAGAAAACATTTGGAACAACTAGTAATTTTTTATCTTTAAAGTTTTCTCCGAGATGACTACAATGGCCAGCTTCAAGTAATAGATTTAGTTCTGATTGAGTATGTCTTTCAAATTCAGAGACGACTTCATCCGGCCTTAATCTCTTACCATCTGACCAAATTTTATATAAAATATTTGCAATTAAATGAAGCAATTTAATATCTTTTTTAACTTCATTTTCTATGTTCGGCCGAAGAATTTTTACAGCTACTTTTTCTCCATTGTGAAGTTTGGCAAAGTGTACTTGTGCCACTGAGGCACTTGCAACTGGTTTTTCATTAAATTCTTTGAATACTGATGTAATTTTTTTTGAATAAGAATTTTCAATTGTTTGCTTAACTTTTTTAAATTCAAAGGGCGGGACTTTGTCCTGAAGCTTAGAGAGCTCAATCGCAATATCACTTGGTAGTAAATCTTTTCTTGTAGAGAGCATTTGTCCAAATTTTATAAATATCGGACCTAAACTTTCGAGAGCTAGCCTGAGTCGAATTGCTCGATTATTTTTTTTGGTTTTGAAAGGCTTAAGGGGGTAGAGCACTATTTTTAGAAATGAGTTTTTACGTAATTTAAAAAACTCATCAAGTCGAAATTTTAGTACGATGTAAATGATAAAAATTATTCTAAAAACAATCATTTTGAAATCTTCAGTGCTAGGTTATTAATTTTAGCTTCAATGCGTTCTACATCCTCACTGATATTGTCTATTTCAGCTAAAAACTGATGTACTCTAGTTTTTTTTGCAATTAAAGGTTTTTCTTCCTCCCAATACTCTTTAAATGCTTCAGCAATACTTAACGTAATTTTTTTACTTTCATTTAAGAATTTTCCACCCATAATTCCTAATCTGTTAGCAGCTACATCACCAATGATTTTACTTAAGTCGTCCTCTATATCCCATTTTATTTTCTTAAGTATTTCAGATACTTCCTTTGCCAAATCTATGTCACCTTTAATAGTGATATCCTTATTTTCTTTATTTATAATTTGATTAACAAAGCTTTTGATAGGCATAGAAATTGATGCATCAGGATCTTTTGCTTGGCTAATTAGTTCTAATAACCCCAGTTTATTGACTTTAAAATACATTGTTAGCTCTGAGATTTTAATGAGTATGGTTTTATTATGAAACTTTTTTAACCTTGAGCTCATCCACTCATTTTGAAATAAAACATGATTTAAAACTAGTTTTCTTAATTTATCCACTAAAATTTATATCCTTGATGAATTGCAACAATACCTCCTGATAAATTTAAGAAGCTTGTATTATCAAACCCCTGATTTTGCATCATTGCTCGTAAAGTTTTTTGATCAGGATGCATTCTTATTGATTCAACAAGATACTGGTAGCTCTTTTCATCTTTTGCAAATATTTTACCCAGCTTAGGAAGTATATTGAATGAAAAACTATCGTAAATCCTGGAAAGTGGCGACCAAATTTTTGAGAATTCTAAAATAACTAATTTTCCACCGGGGGATAAAACTCTGTACATTTCTGATAAAGCTTTTTCTTTATTTGTTACATTTCTTAACCCAAAGGCTATTGTTATACAATCAAAATAATTTGATTGAAAGGGAATTTTTTCAGCATCACAAACTATGCTTGGAATAATTTTTCCATGATCGATTAATTTTATTTTTCCTTGTTCAAGCATTTTGATATTAATATCGGTATGAAAAAGTTTAAAGCCTTTATTTTGATTTGATAACTCAATACAAACATCACCTGTTCCACTCGCTAGATCCAGGATTTTTGAGTTGCTTTTAATTGTTAATATTTGTGTGAAATATCTTTTCCATATCTTATGCAACCCTCCTGTCATCAATGAATTCATCAGGTCATATCTAGTAGCAACTGACTCAAATACATTTTTTACTTTTTTTGCTTTTAGATTTTTATCTACTGACTCAAATCCGAAATGTGTTTTATCATTCACTATTCTCAACCTTTCTCTTAATACCTGTATCATCTAACTTCATAATATACTCCATCCAAAGTTGGTCATAATTTTTTGCTAAATTATAAAGATATGTCCAACTAAATAATCCAGTATCATGACCGTCAGAAAAATGTAATTTTATTGCATATTGTCCTATGGGAGAAATTTTAACAATATTGACATTTTCTTTGCCTATTTGAAGTACTGCTTGTGAGGGGTGATGTCCTTGAACTTCTGCGGAGGGAGAATATACCCTTAAAAATTCGCACGATAGCTTACATTCAGTTTGATCATCAAAAAGAATATGAAGTAACTTTGACTTTTGTTGCAAGTTTATCTCAATAGGTATAGGTGAGGAAGCCATTGTTAACCTTTAAAATGGCTAATATTATCAGAAGGAATTAATCTAATCTTTCTTTACTCATTGCTACTTTTAATTTATCCATAGCAATTTTTTCAATTTGCCTAATGCGCTCTGCTGAGACATTGAATTTTTTTGCGAGATGATTTAATGTTTTTGCTTTATCTTCGCTTAACCATCTGGCTTTTATAATTGACTCGCTTCTTTCATCCAAAGTGGCCATAGCATTTTTAAGTAACTTTAAATTATTTGATTCAGTCTGGCTTTCATCAAGTGCATCATGTGGGTTTAATGACTTATCTTCAAGGTATGAAATAGGTCTAAATGAATCCTCATCAGAATCATCATCTGAATAGTCAATTGTTAACTCTTGTCCATTCATTCTATATTCCATTTCTTTTACATCAGACTCTTTTACATTCAAATCATTAGCGATTGATTGAATTTCATCAACACTTAATGGCTTCAAAGTTTTTTTCATGCTTCTTAAATTGAAAAATAGTTTTCTTTGAGCTTTTGTAGTCGCATTTTTGACCATACGCCAGTTTTTAACAACATATTCTTGTATCTCTGCTTTTATCCAGAAAATTGCGTAAGATACTAACCGAACTCCTTTATCTACATCAAATTTCTTAACGGCTTTCATTAAACCTACATTACCTTCTTGAACTAAGTCAGGTACGGGTAGGCCATATCCACTATAGGATCTAGCAATTTTGATAACTAATTTTAAATGAGACAAAATTAATTTTTTTGCTGCTTCTAGGTCATTGTTTTGTTTTAGTTTTGTCCCAAGATCAAACTCTTCCTTAGCGGTAAGCGAAGCGAAGGCTCTGATTTCTCTTTGATATAAATCAAAACTATCAGTTACGTTATATTTTGATAATGAAAATGTATTTGGCATATTTATATTTTAGCACTCTTTATGTATGAGTGCTAGTTTTTTGTATAAAGTTCAATTAAAACAGTATTTTATTTATAAATTTTAAGTCTTTTAATAGAGTTTCTAGCTGAGATATATGATGAAATTAAGCCAATAAACATCGCCAAAATTACAATATATAGATAGTATTTATGAGGTAAATCTTTAAAAATTATATCTGTACCAAATATTGAAACTAGCTTAAATAATGCAGCATTTAAAACAATGACTGATAGTTTTAATATAGAAATTGTAATAATCCCCCCACCTAAACCATATAATATTCCTGTATACATAAAGGGCCTTTGTATGAATGCATTTGTAGCACCGATTAATTTACTCACTTCAATTTCATCTTTATATGTAAGAGTCTGAAGTCGAATAGTATTTCCGATAACAACCAGAAGGACAACAATTAGAAGTGCTGCCAAAAATATGACACTTAATTTACCAAGTGATAGGGCGATTCTAAGTTTTTTAATCCAATTTCCATCTATTGTGATGCTATCAATTCCATCAATTCCATCAAGCTTATCTATGAGTTTTTTTATTTTGATTTCATCAAGTGTATTTAATGATATAAAAAAGGCATCAGGAAGAGGGTTAGCAGAAACACTAGAGCTCACTGCAACGTCAAGTTTAGTTTGAAGTTTTTCCCAGGCAATCAGCTTAGGTTCAAAATGAATTTTTTTTACTAAATTATTTTTTTTAAGATTTAATTCAATAAAGTCAATTTGGTCTTTAGAGATATTCTTATTTAAGAAAATACTAATTTCAGCTTCGTGTTCAATATTTTGTGAAATTTGACTGGCATTTTCAATAAGTAATAAGCCTGCACTAGGTAAGCATAAGGTAATACCAATGACAATAATCATCATTATGGACGCACCAATATTATTGATGAACCTTGAAAGTCCATTTAAAAATGCTTGATAATGATTATGAAGGAAGATGAACATGGCCTATTAAATTTTGAATAGATCCTTCATTAAGCTGGAATCTTTTAAAGTTAATATTTGATGATGGTAATTCATGTGTTGAGATAATGACAGTTACACCAACCTGTTGAAAGCTATAAAAAATATTCATTATTTCTTCTGCATACTCTTTGTCTAGATTTGCTGTTGGTTCGTCTGCAATAAGAATTGAAGGTCTTGATACAATTGCTCTGGCAATCGCCAATCTTTGTTGTTCACCTCCAGAAAGCGTAATGGGCATCATTTTTTCTTTTTTAAGTAAATCTACTTTATCAAGCGCAGCCCTTACCCTCCTATTCGTGTCAGTTTTTGACATATTATTAATTTCTAATGGCAAAGCAACATTTTCAAAGCAATTTCTATCGTAAAGTAGTTTATGGTCTTGAAATATCATTCCAAAGCGCCTTCTTAAAATAGGAATTTCTTTATCTTTAATTTGAGAAAGATTCTGACTTTCAAAAATAATAGAACCTGAGCTTGGTTTTTCTAATGCTGAAGTAAGTTTTAGTAAAGTTGTTTTCCCTGCCCCTGATGATCCAGTCACAAAAACAAGCTCACCTGATAATATTTCTAAATTTATATTTTGTAATATTTCAGGACTACCTGGGTAACTCTTGCATACTTTTTCAAAAGTTATCATTTAATCATTGCCTCTACATACTCTTCGGCACTAAAAATCTTTAAATCATCAATTTTTTCACCTACACCAACAAACCTCAATGGCGTAGGTTGATCTTTTGCTATGGCCGCAACAATACCACCTTTTGCTGTCCCATCTAACTTAGTTATAATTAAACCAGTAACATTTAAAGCCTCATTAAATACTTTGAGTTGATTAATCACATTTTGTCCAGTATTTGCATCAATGACTAACATTACTTCTTGAGGCGCATCAGGGTGACACTTTGTTATGACTCTTTTAATTTTTGTTATCTCATCAATTAAATTTTTTTGAGTAGGTAATCTCCCTGCAGTATCCGCTAAAACAATATCAATATTTTTTGATTTCGCTGAATTTACAGCATCAAATATAACCGCACTTGGATCTCCATTTTGCTGTGCTATGACTTGAGTATTGTTCCTCTCTCCCCATACCGATAACTGCTCAACTGCAGCCGCCCTAAAAGTATCGCCAGCGGCAATTAAAACTGATTTATTTTGTGATTGAAATATTTTTGTTAATTTACCGATTGTGGTTGTCTTTCCTGCACCATTGACGCCAATGACCATCATAACAAATGGACTTGAGCTATTCGTATTTAAAGGCTGCTCTATTTTTTTTAATAATTTAACAAGGCGGCCTTTAAGAATTTTTTTTAACTCTAATGAATCGGTAATATTATCTTTTTTTACCTTTTCTTTTGTTTCTTTAATAAGCATTGTGGTGGCAGATATACCAACATCTGCAGTAATAAGAATCATTTCTAACTCATCATAAAAAGAATCATCAATTTTCTTATTGGAGAATAAATCAGTGAACTGTGCATTTAACGTCTCCCTTGTCTTTGTGAGCCCTTCTTTTAACTTCCCACCTATTCCAAAAAAACTTGGTTTCTGAGGAGCGGGTTTCTTTTCTTTAGCCTGAACTTTTTTAGGTTTCTGAGGAGCGGGTTTCTTTTCTTTAGCCTGAACTTTTTTAGGTTTCTGAGGAGCGGGTTTCTTTTCTTTAGCCTGAACTTTTTTAGGTTTCTGAGGAGCGGGTTTCTTTTCTTTAGCCTGAACTTTTTTAGGTTTCTGAGGAGGTTTATCTTTTTTTTGAATTATTTTTTTTAAAAAATCAAACATCTTCTTATTCTTCTGTAATTATCCGAACTTATTCTAGTAGTATTAGTCGATTATACTTAATTATACCAACCATGTTTAACTATATAAGGGCCTAATGTGAAGTTATTTAAATTACTACTACTACTCTTACTAATTCCAATCACAGGTAATGCCACTGTCCATAAACACTCCCTAGATAATGGGTTAAAGATATTTGTTAAAGAGGACGATAGAGCTCCTATTGTTGTTTCTCAAGTATGGTATAGAGCGGGTAGCTTAGATGAAGTGAGTGGCAAAACAGGAGTAGCTCACCTTTTAGAGCATATGATGTTTAAGGGAACAAAGACAACCAAGCCTGGTGAGTTTTCTAAAATAATTGCAGCTGCGGGTGGCAGAGAGAATGCTTTTACTGGAGCAGACTACACATGTTATTTTCAGCAACTTGAAAAAAGTCAGCTACCAATTTCTTTAAAAATGGAAGCTGACCGAATGCAAAATCTAGTTGTATCTGAAGAAGAATTTGAAAAAGAAATTAAGGTTGTAATGGAGGAAAGGCTTTGGCGAACTGATGACAATCCAAAAGCACAAGCAAATGAGCTATTTAATACGATTATGTTTCATGCTCATCCATATGGAAAACCCATCGTTGGATGGATGAATGATCTAGAAAACATGACACATAAAGATGCAGAAGAATGGTATAAAAATTGGTATGGTCCAAACAATGCAATATTGGTTGTTGCTGGAGACGTCAAAGCTAGCGAAGTATTTAAGATGGCAGAAAAATACTTTGGGAAAATACCTCCGATTGTTTTACCTGAGAGGAAGCCCCAACAAGAGCCAAAACAAAATGGGACTAGAACTTCAATTCTAAAAGCACCAAGCAAATTATCTTATGTGCAAATGGGATATAGAGCTCCAACGCTAGATAAAAATTCAAAAATAACAAGTAAAGATCAATTTGCTCTTGAAGTTTTGGTAGGAATACTTTCACAATCAAGTTCAGCGAGGCTTACACAGAATTTAGTGAGAGATTCTAGACTTGCCTTGAATGTAGGAGCAGGTTATTCAATGGTAAACAGGGGAAATGAAAGCTCATTTGAGCTTTATGCGACACCAAGTGAGACAACTTCAATGAGTGACTTGATAGCGGCCCTAAAAGAAGAGCTCAATAAAATAAAGCGAGATGGTGTTACAGATGAAGAATTAAAACGTATAAAGACTATTGTAATTGCAGATGATGTATATCAAAAAGATTCAGTTTTTAATGCTGCAATGCAGATTGGTCAACTTGAGACTCAGGGTTACTCGCATGAAATTTTAGAGGATTATATTAAAAATATAAAAAAAGTGACTTCAAAAGATATACAGAGTGTAGCTAGTAAATACTTCACTGATGACACTTTAACCGTTGTTACAATTGACCCTCAGCCATTGGACACAAGTAAATCAAAAAAAGGGAAGCCTCATGCTCATTAATAGACTAGTTTTTTTATTCATTTTATTTTTTTCATCGTTTGTTAGCGCTGATCTTGATATACAGAATTGGAAAACTCCCAATGGCTCAAAAGTTTATTTTGTTGAAAGCCACAGCCTACCTGTTGTTGATGTAAATGTTATGTTTAGTGCAGGAAGTGTAAGAGATTCAAAAGAGACTAATGGAGTAGCATCCATGACTAATCATTTGATGTTTTCTGGGTCAGCGGGTCTAGATGAACAGGAATTGATGAATAGTTTTGCTGACATTGGAGCCCAAGTTGGCAGTAATTTTAATCGTGACCAAAGCAGTTTTTCACTTCGAACACTTTCAGAAGAAAAATCTGCAGCTATTAAATTGTTTAAACTAGTTTTACATAAACCAAACTTTGATAAAGAAATACTTGAAAGAGAGGCAAAAAGATATGTTGCTAATATTGCACAAGCAGAGACAATGCCTGAGGCTATTGCTACAAAAAAATTCATGAAATCAATTTATGGTGAACATCCCTATGGACTTCCAAGTTCAGGAACAATTGATTCAATAAATAGAATTAAGACATCTAGCCTTAAAAAGTTTTTTAAAGAATATTATGTAGCAAATCAGGTAGATATTGTAATTGTGGGTGATATAACAAAAGATGAAGCAGAGACAATTGCAAATGACATATCAAACGGACTTCCTGTGAATAAAAATATTAAAGCAATTCCAGAGGTAAAACAGGTTAAGAAACAAGAAACAAGAATTAGTCATCCTGCAAAACAGGCTCACTTATATTATGGTGTTCCTATCATGAAAAGAAATGATCCTGATTTTTTCCCTTTATACGTAGGTAATCACGTTTTAGGTGGTAGTGGTTTTGGTTCTCGCTTAACTTATGAAATCAGGGAAAAAAAAGGGCTTGTATATAGTGTTTATAGCTACTTTATGCCGCTCACTAAAAAAGGTCCTTTTGAAGTTGCATTACAGACATCTAAAGGCCAAGTTGATGAAGCCATGGGATTGATTAAAGCTACTATTCAAGATTTTATTGATAAAGGCCCAAGTGAATCTGAACTTCAAGCTTCGAAAGATAATATTACAGGTGGATTCGCACTTAGATTTGGTAGCAATCAAAAAATAATGAATTACGTTTCTATGATGGCATTTTATAATTACCCTTTAGATTATCTAAAAACTTATACGAATAAAGTCAACGCAGTTACAGTTGACCAAATTAAATCTGCCTTCAAAAAGAGAGTGGACTTAAATGAATTCTCAACAGTCATTGTAGGAGTTGATGAAAGATAATAATGTAAAAATTATTGGTGGAAAATGGAAGAGGAAGAATATTTCATTTAATGAAGCAGATGGATTAAGACCCACACTAGGCAAAGTTAGAGAAACATTATTTAACTGGCTGGGGCAAGATTTAAGTAATAAAAAATGCCTAGATTTGTTCGCAGGTTCTGGTGTATTAGGTTTTGAAGCACTTTCTAGAAATGCTGAGTTATGCATATTTGTTGAGAAAAATCCAAGCACTTTTCAAAAGCTTACAGAAAACAAACAAAATCTTAAGGCAGGTAATGCCATTATAAAAAAAATACATGCAGATTTTTTTATAAAAAAAAATGAAGAGCTTTTTGATATCATATTTTTTGACCCACCATTTATACTAGATAACTCTATCCAACTTATAGGGTTAATAAGAAAATTTTTGAAGCCTAATGGCGTAATTTATTTTGAAACAAATATAAAATTGCCAGAAAATTTTTCAGAAATAATAAAAACCTCTAGAGCAGGGAAGGTATACTTTCATTTAGTACATTAATTCAAATTTATTATGTTAGTTATTTATCCAGGCTCCTTCGATCCTTTTACATTGGGTCATGAAGATATTATTAAAAGAGCGGCATCATCTTTTGATGAAGTAATCGTTGCTGTTTCTGAGGACAATGCAAAGTCATCAATATTCTCTGTGAGCGATAGACTTAAGATGGCAGAAATCGTGGCTAACAAATATACCAATGTTTCAGCTTCTTTATTCAAAGGGTTAACAGTAGATTTCGCAAAAGCTAATGGTACTAAGTTCATTCTAAGAGGTGTGAGGGATTCGTCTGATTTTGACAACGAAGCTCAAAATGCATTAATGAATAAAACATTAGATAACTTAATAGAAACTATATTTTTAATTTCATCAAAAAGTGTGAGAGAAATTTCATCAACCAATGTGAGACAGATATTATCTCTAGGTGGTAATGTAAGCCATTTTATGTCATCTGAAGTTGTTTCATACATTAATTCATTAAAAATATAACTTATGGCATTAATGATTACAGATGACTGCATAAATTGTGATGTTTGTGAACCAAAATGTCCGAATAAAGCAATTTATCAAGGGCCTGAAATATTTCATATTCATCCTGAATTATGTACAGAATGTGTTGGGCACTTTGATATCCCACAATGTGTTGAATTTTGCCCAGTTAGCTGCATTCCTAAAGATCCAAATAATGAGGAAACAAAAGCAGATCTTTTTGTAAAGTATAAAAAACTGACAAATAATGCTGAAATATAATTTTTAAATTCCTGAGGAATTTTTTATGAGAATCTTGCACTCAATGATTCGTATTAATAATTTAGAAGAATCAATTCAATTTTATACTGAAGTTTTGGGTATGAATCTTCTTCGAGAAAAAGAATATCCAGAAGGTAAATTCTCTTTAGCTTTTTTAGGTTATGGAAAGGAGACTGAGGAGACTGTTGTTGAGCTTACTTATAATTGGGATAAAAGTAATTATGAGCATGGAGATGCATTTGGTCATATTGCCATTGAGGTCGATGATATATACAAAGCCTGTGAAGAGATAAAAAATAAAGGAGCTAAGGTAATAAGAGAGCCTGGACCTATGATGGGTTCAAAACTTCTTTTAGCATTTATTGAAGATCCAAATGGTTACAAAATTGAGCTTATAGAAAAAGGAACATTCTAAAGTCTCTAGAAAAAATCCTTTACTTTATCCAGCCAAGTTTTCGATCTTGGGCTATGTTTGTCACTATCTTTTTGGTTAATCACTTCAAGCTCTTCTAATAGCTTTTTTTGATCTTCATTTAACTTGACGGGTGTTTCTACAACAACGTGACAATGTAAATCTCCATACTGACTTTGTCTTACTGGTTTTATACCCTTTCCACGCAAACGAAATACAGCACCTGTTTGTGTTTCTGGTGCAATTTTAATTTTGGCCGTGCCATCCAAGGTTGGAATTTTAATTTCACCACCAAGTGCTGCTCTTGAAAAACTAATAGGCATTTCACAATGTAGATTACCCCCATCTCTTTGGAAAATTGTATGTTCTTTAAGACTAATGACTACATATAAATCACCTGAAGAACCTCCATTAACACCTGCCTCACCTTCACCACTTAGACGTATTCTATCGCCCTCATCTACTCCTGCTGGTATCTTGACAGATAATGTCTTTGATTCTTTTATCCGCCCTGCACCATGACAATCTTGGCATGGGTCTTTGATAACCTTGCCAGTTCCTTGGCATTCATTACATGTTTGCTGAACAGAAAAAAATCCTTGCTGCATTCTAACTTGCCCATGTCCTTGGCATGTTTGACAAGTTACAGGCTCTGTACCTTTTTTTGCACCACTGCCCCTACATGTTTTACAAGTTGATAATACTGGTACTCGAATTTTTGTTTCAGTACCTTTGGCAGCATTTTCTAGTGTAATTTCCATGTTATATCGAAGATCTGCTCCTCGGTAGACATTAGATCTTTGACTTTGTTTTCCACCAAAAATATCACCAAAAATATCACCAAAGTCACCAAAACCTTGAGCCTCAGATCCACCAACAGATTGATCGACACCTGCATGTCCAAATTGATCATACGCAGATCTTTTTTCCGAATCAGATAGCACCTCATAAGCTTCTTTTGCTTCTTTAAAGCTTTCTTCTGCTTTAGGATTGTCGGGATTACGGTCAGGATGATATTTCATCGCAAGTTTCTTGAATGATTTTTTTATTTCCTCGCTAGATGCTTGCCGACTTAACCCAAGAATTTCGTAGTAATCTTTTTTTGCCATAAATATATAAAGGACAATACTTTTTTAAAGTATTGTCCTATCTTAAAGGTAGTTTATTTATCTTCTTTCTTATCTTCTTTCTTATCTTCTTTCTTGTCTTCAGCTTTTACTTCTTCAAACTCAGCATCAACAACTTCAGCATCAACTGTTTTTTCTTTCTGCTCTGCCTGGTGACCATTACCTTGAGACTGACCTTGTTGCGCTTGCTGGTCAGCATACACTTTTTCACCAAGTTTTTGTGAAGCTTCTGCTAAAACTTTATTTTTTGCTTCAATTTCATCCTTATTATCAGTTTTAACTGCTTCTTCAAGTTCTTTAATAGCAGCTTCAATTTTTGTTTTTTCATCGTCAGTGACCTTATCCTTATGATCGGTCATTGTTTTTTGAACTGAATGAATCATAGCTTCAGCAGCATTTTTTGTATCAACTAATTCGCGAAGCTTTTGATCTTCTTCGGCATGCTTTTCCGCATCCTCTTCCATTTTTTTAATTTCTTCTTCAGATAGACCACCATTAGCTTTAATCGTGATTTTATTTTCTTTACCCGTTGCTTTATCTTTCGCATTAACATGAAGGATGCCATTGGCATCAATGTCAAATGTGACCTCAATTTGTGCTGTACCTCGTGGTGCAGACGGAATATCTGTTAGATTGAATTGACCTAAGCTTTTATTTCCAGATGCCATCTCACGTTCACCTTGAAGCACATGAATTGTGACAGCACTTTGATTATCCTCAGCTGTAGAAAAAACTTGAGATGCCTTTGTTGGAATCGTTGTATTTTTCTTGATTAGTTTGGTTGAAACAGATCCTAGAGTTTCAATTCCCAAACTAAGAGGGGTAACATCAAGTAATAATACATCTTTAACATCACCCGCCATAACTCCCGCTTGGATTGATGCGCCAACCGCAACAGCCTCATCTGGATTCACGTCTTTTCTTGCTTCTACTCCAAAAATTTCTTTTACCTTGTCTTGGACCTTTGGCATTCTTGTTTGTCCACCCACGAGGATAACATCTGAAATATCGCCATTACCCACTCCTGCGTCTTTCATGGCAGTTTGGCAAGGCTCCAAAGTTCTATCAATTAAATCAGCAACTAGCGATTCAAGTTTTGCTCGTGTTAACTTTACAACTAAATGTTTAGGCCCTGATGCATCTGCAGTGATATAAGGAAGATTTACTTCAGTTTGTGTGCTGCTTGATAATTCAATCTTCGATTTTTCAGCAGCTTCTTTTAATCTTTGCTTAGCGAGCATATCCTTAGTTAAGTCTACGCCATTTTCTTTTTCAAAAATTTCAGCTAAGTGCTCAATAATTCTATTATCAAAATCTTCGCCACCTAAAAATGTATCTCCATTTGTAGATAACACTTCAAATTGATGTTCGCCATCAACATTAGAAATTTCAATAATAGAGACATCAAAAGTACCACCACCCAAATCATAAACGGCTATTTTTCTATCACCTTCTTTTTTATCCATACCGAAGGCTAGCGCTGCTGCTGTTGGCTCATTGATAATGCGTTTAACCTCCAAACCAGCAATTTTCCCTGCATCTTTTGTTGCTTGCCTTTGGCTGTCATTGAAATAGGCAGGAACAGTTATCACTGCTTCAGTTACAGTTTCACCAAGGTAATCCTCTGCTGTCTGCTTCATTTTTCTTAAAATTTCAGCTGATATTTGTGGGGGTGCTTTTTTATCACCTTTAATTTCAACCCAAGCATCACCACTGTCAGCTTTTGAAATTGTATAGGGCATTAATTTAATATCTTTTTGCACTTCATCTTCTTCAAACTTTCTACCAATCAATCTTTTCACAGCATAGACTGTATCTTTTGGATTAGTGACCGCTTGACGTTTTGCTGGAGCTCCAACAAGAGATTCTCCATTGTCTTGATAGCCTACAACTGAAGGTGTAGTTCTAGTTCCTTCTGAGTTTTCTATTACTTTCGGTTTCCCACCTTCCATTACAGAAACACAGGAGTTGGTAGTTCCTAAGTCAATTCCAATTATTTTTCCCATTTATTTATTTTCCTATTTTGTATTAGTTTAAATTGGTGCTATTTATATATAATATATTGGGTCATTCATATTAATTTCAACTCTAAAAGTCAATTCTTTTCTTTTGCAACCGTTACAAGTGCCGGTCTAAGCACTCTATCGTTAAGGGTATATCCCTTTTGCATTACTGAAATAATCGTATTTGCATCTTGATCTGACTCAACCATTGTCATGGCTTCATGAAAATTTGGATCAAAAATTTCTCCTTTTGGATTAATCTCTTGAATGTTAAGTTTTTCAAAAACATTGATTAATTGTTTTGAAGTGAGCTCAATACCCTCTTTATAAATTTCTAACGATGATTCTTCCAGCTTTAATGCCGAATCCAAACTGTCTTTGACAAGTAAAATTTCAGAGGCAAAATTTTCTATGGCATATTTTCTAGCTTTACCTATCTCATCAATTGATCTTTTTCGAAAGTTTTCAGTTTCAGCCTTTGCATATAAAACATCTCCTTCCAGTTCTATAATTTTTGCTTTTAAATCATCTATAGGTTCTGTTTTTTTCTCATTATTGGATAATTCTTGATCTTCAATATCTTTTTGTTTGTCTTCTTGGCTTTGTTTGGCTGTAGATTTTTTTTGTGATTTACTCATAAAATTTATTTAGATTTCGTTTAAGTTAATTAATAACTTTTTATATATTGGGACAGTTTTTATAAATTCAAGATTAAATAGCATAATTTATTTTTATTTTTAAATGTGATTTGACTTAACTACATTGTTTACTTGATAATGGACGGCTGACAATAAAATAACTTAAAACATGAAACAATCAATTATTGAGATTACAGAGCGAATTATAGAAAAAAGCAAACCAACTAGGATTGCTTATTTACAGCGTGTTAAAGACATGCAAAATAGAACAAGAGGAGCCGATAGAATGGGTTGTGCAAATGTCGCTCATGCCATCGCTGCTTTACCTAAAAAAGATAAATTAAAAATTGTTGAAGAGAAAAAACCTAACTTAGGAATTGTGACAGCATATAACGACATGTTGTCTGCGCATAAACCCTATGAGGATTATCCAAAAATAATTAGGAATATTGCAGCAAATTTTGGAGCTACAGCGCAAGTTGCTTCCGGTGTTCCCGCAATGTGTGACGGTGTCACGCAAGGTGAGCCGGGAATGGAGCTCAGTCTTTTTTCAAGAGATACGATTGCAATGTCATCATCTATTGGTTTATCTCATGATGTTTTTGATGGAGTATTAATGCTTGGAATTTGTGACAAAATTGTTCCAGGCCTTTTAATTTCTGCATTACATTTTGGTCACTTGCCAACGGTTTTTGTCCCCGCAGGTCCAATGTCAACAGGCATAGACAATACAACAAAATCAAAAGTCAGGGAGAAATATGCTCAAGGTTTAGTGAGTAGAGAGGAGCTATTAGCTTCTGAGTCCGCAGCGTATCATGGTGAAGGAACATGTACATTTTATGGCACTGCAAATAGCAATCAAATGTTAATGGAAGCAATGGGACTTCATGTGCCAGGTGCTGCATTTGTTCATCCTCATGACGGCATAAGAGCTTTATTAACAGACGAGGCGGTTAGGCTTCTTGTTCAAAACATCAAGAAAGATACTATTCCTGTTGGAGAGATGGTAGATGAAAAAGTTATTATTAATGCAATGGCGGCTTTAGTTGCGACAGGAGGATCTACAAATCATTTAATTCACTGGGTAGCGATAGCAAGAGCAGCTGGCATCATTATCGATTGGACAGATTTTCATAATTTAGCAAAATCAGTTCCTTTACTCGCAAGTGTTTATCCAAATGGTAAAGCTGATGTAAATGAATTTCAAGCCGCAGGGGGCCCAGCATTTATTATTAGAGAGTTGATTGATGCTGGCTGTATGTATTCCGACGTTGCCACTGTTTCTAAAGGTGGATTAGGAGAATATACGAAGCAGCCAGAAATTAAAGATGATAAATTAGTTTGGGCTAAGCTAGCATCAGAAAGTATAGATGAATCTATAGTGCGAAAAGCAACTAAACCTTTCAGTGAATCGGGAGGCTTAAGGCTTCTAAAAGGTAACTTAGGAAGGTCAGTCATTAAAATTTCTGCGGTACCTAAAGAAAAACACATAATCGAGGCACCGGCTATGGTTTTTAATGGACAAGAAGATCTACTGAATGCCTTTGACGAAGGAAGGTTAGAAAAAGATTTCATAGCAGTAGTTCGTTTTCAAGGACCAAAAGCAAACGGAATGCCTGAATTACATAAACTAACACCACCCTTATCTGTAATACAAAATATGGGTTATACGGTAGGCATAGTGACTGATGGACGGATGAGTGGCGCATCTGGAAAAATCCCAGCAGCAATTCATTTAAGTCCTGAAGGCGCAGCAGATGGGCCTATAAGTAAAATTAGGGAAGGAGATATGATTAGACTTAATGCGACTGTAGGGTCTTTGAATGTTTTAGTTGATGAGGAGGAGTGGCTTGAAAGAAAGATACAGAAGATGGCGGATTCTCAAAAAATTAATAATGGTCATGGGATAGGAAGAGAGCTTTTTGCAAGCATGAGAAATAACGTTATGTCAGCAGAAGAGGGTGCCATCACTTGGATAAGTTAAATAAATTAAAAGAAGAAAAAATTAAATGAAAACAATCGAATTAGCCAAATTTGGGCCTGTAATTCCAGTTATTGTCATTGATCGTGTTGAAGATGCAGTCCCAGTCGCATCAAGCCTGATTGAAGGCGGCGTAAAAGTGTTAGAAGTTACATTAAGATCAAAATGTGCATTACAAGTTATTGAGGAGATTGCAACAAAGGTCCCAGAGGCGATTATAGGTGCTGGAACGATTAGAACGCAAGCAGATGTAACAAATGCAAAGTTAGCTGGAAGTCAGTTTGCCGTTAGTCCGGGTTACACTTTTGATATTGGGCAAGCATGTAGAGATGTTGATCTTCCATTGCTTCCAGGTGTTTCAACAGGCAGCGAGGTAATGAAAGCGAATGCTGATGGTTTTAATTTCCTAAAATTATTCCCTGCTGTTGCTGTGGGTGGCATTAATTTATTAAAAGGGCTTGCAGGCCCATTTGCTGATATTTCATTCTGTCCAACCGGCGGCATCACTATTCAAACAGCAAAGGATTTCTTATCTTTGCCTAATGTGCCTGTTTGTGGCGGGACTTGGCTTACCCCAAAAGATCTAATTCTAAACAAACGGTGGAGTGAAATTACAAAGCTTGCTAAAGAGGCCTCATCAATCTAAATTTAAAGCTATGTTTAATTTAGAAAAATATAAAACTATCATTTTTGATTGTGATGGAGTTATTCTTAATTCAAATTTTCAAAAAATTGAAGCATACAGAAATGCTGCTATTAGCTTTGGTGCAAATGAGCAACAAGCGCAAGCTTTAGTTGATCATCATGTAGCATTAACAGGCATTTCACGACATATAAAATTTAAACATTTCTTAACTGAGATTATGCATCAAGAAGTTACGGAAAATTCAATGAATGAGTTATTGAAGGCATTAAATAAGCAAGTATTAAAATTGCTAAACGAATGCGAGATAGCACAGGGCCTTCCTAATTTGCGAGATAAGACTAAAAATAGCAAATGGATGGTTGCTTCAGGAGGTGATGAGAAGGAGCTCAATCATTTATTTAAAGTAAAAAAAATAGATCATTTTTTTGATGAAGGCATTTACGGAAGCCCTGCATCAAAACATGAAATAATAGAATCTCAGCAAAAAAAACTTAATTTTTCGCCGACACTTTTCTTAGGGGACTCACTATATGATATTCAAACTGCGCAAAAATATAATTTAGATTTTATCTTTGTTTCGGGATGGACAGACCTATCTGATTGGGAGAAAATATGTACTGATGGTGAAATTATAACTATTGAAGGAATCAAAAATCTAGTTTGATTAAATTTACTTTATTTTATTAATTATCTTTGAGCTACTTTTTCCCTCTAAAAGTGGAACGAGATAAAGCTTACCTTTCCATTTTTTTATTTCTTTTGCACCAACCACACTTTTAGGCGTGTAGTCATTGCCTTTAATTAGGACATCAGGTTTGATCTCCTTGATTAGTTTAATTGGAGTAGATTCATTAAAAACAATTACCGCATCAATTGATTCAAGAGCACAGAGAACTCTAGCTCTATCCGCCTCACTTACAATAGGTCTATTTTTGCCTTTTATAGTTTTAATAGAGGAGTCTGAATTCAGACCTAATATCAAATAATCAACCTGAGATTTTGCCTTCTCAAGGTAGGTTACATGGCCAGAGTGTAATATATCAAAGCATCCATTGGTAAAGCCAATAGTTTGACCTTGAGATCTTAAACTAATAATTTTTGAGATTAATTCTTTTGAGGAAAATATTTTATTTTTTTGGCCATTAAAATTTCTTTCAATTTCATCTAATAATTCCTCACTCTTAATTGGAACTGTCCCTAATTTAGATATAACAATGCCCGCAGCCAAGTTTGCCAATTTGAAACTATCTGATAAATTAAGTTTTGCTATGATGCAGTAAGCTAATGTAGATATCACAGTATCTCCCGCTCCAGAAACATCATAAACTTGCTTTGATATTGAGGTTGAATAAGTATTGGTTTTTCTTGAGGTAATATGCCTTATTCCATCTTCACCTTGTGTCATCACAATAGAGTTTATTTTATATTTTTTGCTTATTTTTCTTAAGGCAGTATCAAGTAAATCCTTATCAAAATTTGTGAGGCCGGTAAGCTCCATCGCTTCTTTTTTATTGGGAGTGATTAGTGTTGCCCCTGCATATTTAGCAGCATCTTTCCCTTTAGGATCAATTAATACAGGTATTTTTTTTCTATTAGCTTGTTGAATAATTCTTTTTAAAAAAGATGCTGAAAGAAATCCCTTGTTATAGTCAGAAATGACAATGCATGAGAGATCTGAATTTATATATTTTACAATTTTTTTAATATTTGCTTCATTTGGTCCAAAGCCTATTTGCTCATCATCAATTCTTGCAATTTGATGATGGCCGGCCATTACTCTTGTTTTTGTCGTAGTAGGCCCTTTTTCTTTAATAAGCCCCTTTATTGATAAATTATGTTTTTTAATTAGGCTTGAGAGTATTTGTCCATTGTTATCATTACCAATATTACCTATTAATATAGGCTTTATTCCTAAGCCTAATAAGTTGAGAGCAACATTTCCTGCACCACCAATGCGATTGAGGTGTTTATTCTTTTTAATAATAGGAACTGGTGCTTCTGGAGATATACGATCTACATCTCCAAAAATATATTGATCTAACATCAAATCACCTATAACAAGACACCCTTTTTTTGATTCAAGGAATTGATGTTTAACTAAGTTAATAAGATGATCTGACATATTTATGCATACCTGTCTGATGTGAGGAGATAATTTCCTAAATAATCCGTAATACCTTCGTTAAGATTCATAAATTTACTTTTAAAACCTATGGAATTTATTTTATCCATTGTTGCTTGAGTATAGTATTGGTATTTCCCCTTTAAGTCATTTGGCATAACTATATATTCAATATCATCAGGCTGACCTTTTGTATTGATCAATACAGCCTCAGCTAATGCTTTAAATGTTTCTATATTCCCTGTTCCGGCGTTATATAAGCCTGAGAAATTATTGTTATTGAGGAAAAAAATTATAATCTCAACTGCATCTTTGACATAAATAAAGTCTCGTACTTGCATCCCATCTTCATAAGATGGATGCTCGCTTTTAAATAGCTTAATCTGGTTGTTCTCTTTGTATTGATTAAACGCATGAAATACAACACTTGCCATTCTTTCTTTATGATATTCATTTGGCCCATAAACATTAAAAAACTTGAGTCCACACCACTGTGGTGGTACTGGTTGATTTTTAGATAATTCAAGCTGAATCCATCGATCAAAAAAATGTTTTGAGTAGCCATATGCATTTAATGGATTAAGTTGATCGAGTTCTGATTCACTATCATTGTAACCAACTGAACCATCTCCATAAGTTGCGGCTGAGCTCGCATAAATGAAAGGCACTTTATTTTTAGCACACCAATGCCAAAGGGACTGACTAAATCTAATGTTTGATTGAAGCAGTCGATTAAAGTTTGATTCGGTGGTAGCACTTATAGCTCCCATATGAATTACTGCGGAAATATTTTTTTTGTTACTAAGGTATTTTTCTAAGTCATCTTTTACGATGTATTCAACAAACTTACGTTTGTTAAAATTATTTTCTTGTTGCTCATTAATTAAATCATCAACAATCACAAAGTCATCAAAATTCATCTGAGTATTTAAATGCCAAGCAATCATACTTCCAATCATCCCACCTCCACCTGTGAGAATTATCATTTTGAAACAACCTTGACTTTGTTAAACATTTTCTTTGTTTCGTTTGAAACACTTTCCTCTTTTTTCTTAGTCCATTTAAGATCTACCCATCCCGCTAGGTGTGGTCTAATTATCTCTTCCATAGATTTAATCCATACATCCTCTTTATTCAAAGCTGGGATATAGTTAAAACTTTCCCCACCCCCTTCTAAAAATAAAGATTTACCCTCCATATTAATTTCTTCGAGTGTTTCTAGGCAGTCACTAGAAAAACCAGGGCAGATCACATGGATACTTGCACCTTTTTCTCTCGCTTCTTGGGCTATGACATCTGTAAAATAGGGCTGAAGCCATTCAGCTTTCCCAAACCTTGATTGAAAACAAACTTGATATTCATGATCTTTTAGTTTTAATGCTTTAGCAAGGAGCCTACCTGTCTTATGGCACTCACAGTGATAAGGGTCTCCTTGCATTAAAGATTTCTTGGGTATCCCATGAAAACTCATAATTAATTTTTTTGGCTTTTTATTTTTACCCCAAAAATTTAGTACGGATGTTTTTAATGCATTAATATAAGCTGGATTATCGTGATAATGACGGATCGTTCTAATCTCAGGCACATTTCGCGTTCGTATTAAAATTTTCCAAAGTGCATCCATTGCAGAGCCTGATGAAGATGCAGCATATTGGGGGTAGAGCGGAAACAATAAGATTTTTGTACAATTTTTTTTTCGTAATTCGTCTAAGGCTGACTGCATCGAAGGATTACCATATGACATACCAAGTGCAACTTCAATAGGCTGGCGATATTTTTTTTTAAAAACAGCCTTAAGTAATTTTTCTTGTGAGCGTGCATTTACAAGAAGTGGAGAGCCCTTAGAGGTCCATACTTGTGCATATTTTTTCGCAGAAGCGTTTGGCCTAAAAACTAAAATAATAAAATGTAAAATCCAGCACCAAATGAACCTCGGTATCTCTACAACCCTTCTGTCCATCAAAAATTGACCTAAATATTTCCTCAGAGATGAAGCATCAGCTGCATCAGGCGTGCCTAAATTAGCTAGAATAATACCAATTTTTGGTGGATCACCGTGTTTATATGGTGGTTCAGAATTAAAGTAACTCATAAGTATTTGTAATATTTATTTAATTGATTTGCTTAACATTTTAGCAGTGATATCTACAATTGGGATGACTCTTTCGTAAGCCATTCTCGTTGGTCCTATTACACCCAGTATCCCCAAGACCTCTCCATCAGATTGATATGGTGCTGTAACGATACTACACTCGTCAAGCGCCTGATAACCAGATTCTTCTCCAATAAATATCTGCATACCAGGTGAATGATGGCTTTTTTCAAGCAACTGAAGCAGGGCAGTTTTTTTCTCAAAAAGCTCTATGATTTTTTTTATACTTTTTACATTTTGTGATAAATCAACTGTATCTAATAGCTTTCCTTGGCCTGTTAAAATTAAATTTTCATCAAGTTTAGGATTAATTGAAAGCTCTACGGCCGCAGCCATAAGATTCGTCATATTTTTTTTCATTGATGAAAGCTCATCGATAATCTTTTCTTTAATTTTGCTTATATCCAAACCCTTGTAATGCTCATTGAAGAAATTAGAAGCTTCAATTAGCGTACTTTGATCATATTCCTCTTGTGTGTTAAGTACTCGATTTTGGACGCTTCCATCACTTGTCACGATAATAACGAGGATTCTTTTTTTAGACAAATTTAAGAATTCTATGTGTTTAAAGCTAATTTTTTTAGCTTTAGGAAGCATTACAACACCAGCAAAGTTAGTTAAGCTAGATAATGCGTCAGCCGTGATACTGACTAAATCTTTTGTATTAGAAGTTTTTAAAGAGCTCTGCAACATATCGAGATCAGATTTATTAGGAGATTTCATCGTAACTAAGCTATCGACAAAAAAGCGATATCCCTTATGCGTTGGTATTCTTCCTGCAGAAGTATGAGGGCTTGAAATGAAACCTGCATCTTCAAGATCCTTCATAATGTTTCTGACTGATGCAGAACTAAGATCTAAACCAGAAGAAGCTGTTAATGTTTTTGAACCTACAGGTTGCCCATCTGCGATATGATGATTTATTAGAGTCTTTAAGAGATATTGGGTTCTAGTATCAATTTCCATTGTATTTAAGATTAATTAATTAATTTTTATTATTGCTTTAAAATAACCTATATTAATTATTTTACTGACTCATTTAATATATAGCCAGAACTTAAAGAGATAGAGATGAAATTTAAAAAAATAGCCATCATCGGCAAATATCCAGCTGCCATAGAATCGAATGAGATGAATTCACAACTTATTGATTTAATTGAATATTTGTCAAAAAAAGATTATGAATTAATTATTGAAGAAAAGACACAAAAAAAAATAAAAATTACTTCGTATCAAGCAACACCCTTAAAAAATATAGGTGTTGAGGCTGATATAGCCATTATTGTTGGAGGTGATGGCACAATGTTAGGTGTCGCAAGAAGTCTTTTGGATGATGGTATACCGATGATAGGGGTTAATAGCGGTCGTTTTGGTTTTTTAGCTGATCTCAATACAAAAAATATGTTTGTCTGCATAGATCAAGTTTTAAATGGAAATTATGACGAAGATAAACGCATACTAATTGAAACAAAGGTTTATCGGGATGCAAAGGTTATTTATGAATCTTTTGCATTGAATGATGTTGTTATAAAAAGCGGGGTTAGATTGATTGAGTTAGAGGTATCCATTAATGATAAATTTGTACATAAACAAAGATCAGATGGCATTATTGTCTCTACACCAACAGGTACAACTGCGTATGCGCTATCTGCAGGAGGGCCTATTTTACATCCACAATTAGAAGCGCTTTCGATTGTGCCGATTAATCCCCATACATTAAGTAATAGACCGATTGCAATTGATGCAAAAAGTGAAATAGGAATAAAAATTGTCCAAATGGAAGAGGCGTCATTGAGCATTGATGGCCAGATTAAATTTCCTCTTGATATGAGAGATAAGATTCAAGTAACCAAAGCTAAAAAATCTATCTCTATATTACATCCAAAAGATTATTGTTACTTTGAAATGTTAAGAAACAAACTTCATTGGGGTTAGGTTGCCTATGCTAGAAAATCTACTAATAAGAAACTTCGTCATTGTTGATGAGCTAGACTTAAATTTTTTATTGGGATTCTCATCGCTTACAGGAGAGACTGGAGCAGGCAAGTCTATCCTGATTGATGCTTTATCATTAGCGCTTGGAAGCAGAAGTGAAAGTGGTGTTGTAAAAAAAGGGAATGACAAAGCAGATATCACAGCAACATTTAATCTTGAAGGTAATAATGAGGCAAAAAACTGGTTATTTCTAAATGAATTTGAAGAATCAGATAATCAATTATTATTAAGAAGAGTCATCAATAAAGACGGTAAGTCAAAAGCATTCATTAATGGTATTCCGTCAACTATTAACCAGCTTAAATCCTTAAGTGAAAGTTTGGTTGATATTTATAGCCAAAATACACACCACTCACTTTTAAAAAAAACGGCACAAAGAGAGATACTGGATAGTTTTCTTGATATTAAAGAAGAATTTAAAAACCTAAAAAAACTTCATAATGAGTGGCAAAGATTATTTACAGAACAGGATAAATTTCTAAAGAATAAAGAAAGTTTTTTAAATGAGCTTAATGAGATTGAAGAAAAAAATGATGAATTTTCAGCATTAAACTTTACTTATAAGGAATGGAATCAACTTCAAGTTGATCAAAAAATTTTAGCAAATGGTAAAGATTTAATCAGTGGTGTTAATAAATGTATATCAATGATTGATGGGGGTGATATTTCATTGAATTCACTTTCAAGAGAAGCTCAAGTTGAGCTAAAAAATTTATATGCACTCGATAAAAGGCTTGAAAATGCGCACAATATCATGAGCTCAATTCAGGCAGAATCTGTTGAGTTAGGTCGTGAATTGTCAAATTATCTTCAAAATGTTGATATTGATGAAAATTTACAACAAAGGGTAGAAGAAAAAATTCAGTCTATATTTAACTTTTGTAGAAAATATAATGTTAAGCCTGAAACTTTGGAACCAGAAAGTGAAACATGGCTTCAAAGATTAGAGGAGTTAAAAGGTATGTTGGGCGATAAGGATATATCCGCCTTAGTCAAAGATGCAAAAGCGTCATATGATGAAATTGCTATAAATGTTTCTAATCAAAGAAAAAAGGCTGCTTCATCATTAAGTAAACTCATCACAGAGAAGCTAAATCAACTATCTTTCAATGATGCGACTTTTAGTGTTGAATTAATACCGTCTGATCCTTCAATTAATGGTAACGAAAGCATACAATTCTTAGTTTCAACTTTTAAAGGCGGTGATCTCCAACCAATTCAAAAAGTTTTATCAGGTGGTGAGTTATCAAGAATAAGTTTAGCAATTAGAGTCGCCTCTATAGCGAATATCGATGTTCCAACTATGATATTTGATGAAGTAGATGTGGGTATTGGAGGAGGGGTTGCTGAAGTGGTAGGTAATTTATTGAAAGACTTAGGCGGTAAAAAAAATACACAGGCTCTTGTTATAACTCATCTTCCTCAGGTCGCTGCAAAGGCAAATAATCATTATAAAGTCAGTAAAAAACAAGCTGGTGGCACCGTAACAAGTCAAATACAACTTTTAAATGAAGCTGAACGTATTGATGAAATAGCGAGAATGTTAGGCGGTATAAAGATTACTGATAAGGCAATTGATCATGCTAAAGAAATATTAAGTTAAACTACTTTTTATGATTACAAGGTTTTTTTATAGAATCTGCATAAATAATTAATGAATGTTCGATGATTTTGAACCCGTGCTCCTCAGCAGCCTTTGTCTGTAATTTTTCTATTTCTTCATTAATAAACTCTGTTACATGTCCACATTGAAGACATACAATATGATCATGATGGACTTTGTCATGCAGCTCAAAAACAGCTTTGCCACTTTCAAAGTGATGACGAATTAACAACCCTGCCTGCTCAAATTGAGTCAATACACGATAGATTGTTGCTAGACCAATCTCATCTCCAGTGCCTATCATTTCTTTGTAAATGTCTTCTGCCGTCAAATGTTTTTCTTTGCTATTTTCAAAAATACTTAAGACTTTCAATCTTGGTAACGTTACCTTTAATCCAGTTTTTTTTAAGCTTTCATGATCTTCCATCGCTTTAACTCCTAATGTAATTTAAAACATAACCATCATTCAAAATGTTATATTATCAACCTTTAAAAAAAAAGTCTTATAAAATGCGTTTAATTTTTATTATCTTCATTTTTTTGATGATACCAGCGTGTTCGTGGTTGGACCCTAATGAATCTGATGAAGAAAATGATGAAGAAAATGTCCCAGTCGGACAAGAAGATGATGACACCGATATATCTGTTATTCCGTTAATTAATATCATAACCAAATTCCTCCCTGAAACTTATCGACAAGACATCTCTCAAGGTAATGAAATTACACCTGAGATGTTATTGGAGGTTAAGCCAGGTATGAATAAATCACAGGTACGATTTGTTTTAGGTACTCCTTTAATTCAAGATTCATTTCATAAAGATCGTTGGGATTACATTTATGTTGTCAGAAAAGAGGGTAAATTTATTGAATCCAGACACCTCGTCTTAACCTTTAAAAAAGATATGCTTGTTAACTTAAAGGGGGATCTTATTGATCGAAATAAAGATGTTGAGACTATGGAATTTCAAAATGCTAAAGAGTGGGATGAAGAATCTTTAGCTGAAGAACAAAAAAAATTCAGTGATACTGAAGATAAAAAAGAAACACTTGAAAAAAGTAATAGTTCTATTGATAATAAACAAATACAGCCAGTTAAAGAGCCTGTTAAAAAAAATGCAGTTGAAGAGTCAGGTAGTGTTTCTAAAAGCGTTAAAGAGCCTGTTAAAAAAAATGCAGTTGAAGAGTCAGGTAGTGTTTCTAAAAGCGTTAAAGAGCCTGTTAAAAAAAATGCAGTTGAAGAGTCAGGTAGTGTTTCTAAAAGCGTTAAAGAAGATTTGAATACTTCTTTACCAGACAAGGAAGATCCTGGATATTTTGAACTTCTTATGGAAAATATTGGGTTTTAAAAAAAAATGAAAAAAATTAATATAATCGTAGTAGGCGCCTCAGGAAAAATGGGTCAGGCAATTATTAAAGAGACTCTTGAGGATTCTGATTTAAATCTTGTTATGGCAGTGGATATAAAAACTTCACCAAGAATCGGTAAAGATGCCGGAGAATTGATGGGAGTCGAGAGTAATATTAAAATAAGTTCTGACTTGTTATTGGATAAGGGGCAAGCAGATATTTTAATAGATTTCACAAGACCAGAGGCAAGCATGAAGTATTTAGATTTTTGTGAAAAAAGTAATTTAGGTTATGTGCTTGGAACTACTGGATTTTCAGATAACGAAA
>Ga0209279_10000200_pt1 | contig 41493 bp, 34 predicted proteins | sample CoawatmetaG00DNA_3_FD_187508 | JGI IMG/M metagenome (GOLD analysis project Ga0209279, IMG submission 187508) | Marine microbial communities from the West Antarctic Peninsula - Coastal water metaG006-DNA (SPAdes) (version 2) | ecosystem: Environmental > Aquatic > Marine > Coastal ...
GCATAAGCTGGTGCACCACCAGGAACACCTGTATTGTAAACGAGATTTAAGTATGCCTTTAAATTGGGTAAATTTGGCACGTAATCTTGAAAGAGTATTGCAAATTTTATACGCTGATCTGAGGGTCTAGAGATACTTCCTCTGTTATCTATATTTTCTTCTGTTTTTAAATAACCTACGCTTACCCAGCTTTCACTTCCAGGAACAAACTCTCCGTTTAAACGAGCATCAAAACCATATGAATATGCAGTGGTTAAATTATCTGCTCTATAACGGATTCTTACATTATCTATAGAATAAGCATTCACATCATTTAAATCTTTGAAGTACATTTCTGTGGTAAGTTTAAAAGGCCTATCCCACATGTTAAAGCTATAATCCATACCAGCAACTGCATGAATAGACTTCTGTGCCTTTACATTCACATTTATCTTTCCGTAATAATCTTTTAATTCTCGATAAGATGGAGGTTGCGAATACCAGCCGCCGGAAAAGCGAAATAACATATCTTTTTTCCAATTTGGTTTGATAGAAAATTGTGCTCTTGGAGAAATAATTATTTGATTGTGAGAGGAATTACTTCCAGAAGTAACCGACCAGCTTTGCGCTCTCACTCCCAAATTATACCAAACTTCATGGTCTCCTATAAAAAGACGTTCATTGTATTGAGCAAACCCTGAAAAACGATTAATATTTACTGTATTGTCCTCTCTAATATTTTGAAAAGGTTTTATAGGACCTGTAAAAGGTTCATAAGGTTGCGTGTTACCTAAACTATTTGGCGGACGAATAGAAAAGCCTAAAGAATCTATGATTTCCCATTCTCTAATACGTTCCCTTATATCTTCATTTTGATATTTTAAACCAAAATCTAATTGACGTCTTTCCTTTTTATAAGTTCCTCTAATTTGCACATTATTAATTAACGCATCTAAATCGTTTCTTGCATGGTTTAATTGAGAGCCAATTCCTTGAGAAAAATTAACTTCACCAAAATTATCTGAACCAATATTTGCATCAACTTCACCTAAATTATAAGATGCTGAAATATCATAATACTCCTCTTCTTGTGTATTATAGCTTGACATGGTTCCTTTAAAAGACCATGCATTATTTAGTTTATAATCTAAAGAAAGTGCGTTAAAAAGTGTCAAGTAATTATTTTCTTCTTTACCATCGTAATAAACATTTAGTTCTAAAGGTTCTGCTATAGTTCCAAAACGTGTTCTTCTTGAAGTTGGTTGGTAATTATAATTATTTGAAGAAAAATTACTCAAATAACTTACCCCTAATTTATTTGTAAACTGGTAGGTTGCAAAAGATTGTAAATCTGTAAAGCGTGGTCTAAAATTTGTTTCTATTTGTTTACTATTTACAAACAAGCTATTGTCTCTATATCTTAAACTAGCAATTATACTTAGTTTTTTGTCTAAAAACGGACTTTCAAAAGTAATACTACCTCCTAATAAACTAGCCTCAAGGGTTGTTGCTATTTCTTTTGGTTTCCTATAAGTAATGTCTAAAACAGAAGATAATTTGTCTCCATATTTTGCTTGAAAACCTCCTGCAGAAAAATTAATATTCTGCACCATGTTAGGATTTATAAAACTAAGACCCTCCTGTTGGCCAGAACGAACTAAAAATGGTCTGTAAACTTCAATACCATTTACGTATACTAAGTTTTCATCAAAATTACCCCCTCTAACATTATATTGGGTGCTTAATTCATTGTTATTATTTACACCTGGTAATGTCATTAAAATATTTTCTATACCAGCATTTGCTCCAATAATAGCTTTTGCCTTTGCAACATCGATGCTAATAATTCCTTCTGCTTCTTTTCTTCTATCTTTTACGACAACTTCTGCTAGTTTCTCTGTCTTTAAAATTAGAATAGGAGAGAAGCGAATGGCATTTCTGCTTTTTGCCTTTGTTTTATGAGTATAAGTTCTGTAGGAAATATGACTAAACTTTAGCACTATTTCTTTTTTAAATGGAATTCTCAGTGAATAATTACCATCTTTATCTGTTACAGTTCCTGTTGATCCAAACTCAACAGAAACATTTTCTATAGCTTTTTTATCTTTGTTTTTAACTGTTCCTTTTAAAATGGTTGTTTTTTGAGCAAACATTAAAAAGGGTAAAAATAGAATAAGTAGAAATATTTTTTTCACGTAGATTATTTTGTTTGTTTCTTAAAGAACGTAATAGAACGCTCTGTAGTATTACCAACATTGTCTGAGAGTACAATTTTAAAAATATGTTTGCTACCAACCAATATTTTATCACTAAAATTATAGGTTAAAACACCTTTTTTATGATTGTATTGCATTAAAACCCAAGTATCATCTATCGTTGCTCTCCAGTTTTTTATACCAGAGTCAATATCAGAAACTTTTACTTTTAAAGTTTTAGCGCTCGTAATCCATTGCTTATCATATATGTAAAGAATTTTTACATCTGGCTTTAAAGTATCTATTTTTAGGGTATATTTTCCTAGAGTTTTAGTGGTGGTATAAAAGGTAGTGTCTTTTTTTCGGGTATTTACATATCTTGGGTATTTAGCATACTCAGTATTTGCTATATATAGTTGTTCTTTCTCTTGCGCTGTGTATTTACTTACATTAAAAGTTAAGGTATAGCTTTTGTTTAAAGGAATAGAAGGTGTATGCACTTTAGCAACCCCACTATCAACTTTAAAGTCTAAATATATATCTTGATAAAATGTATTTTTAGGAAAAGCTATTGTGATGTTTTCTTTTTTAAATTTTTGAAAATTATCAGCAATTATTTTATAAGCTGTAGTGTCTTTTTGTTTTTTGAATACTGTATTACTTTTTTTACCAATAACAGGAATTTTTACAGAGCTAGTATTTCCTACAATATCTTTTGCAATAATTTCAATACTGTAATTGAAACCACTTTTAATATTTATTTTCCCATTATTTATCAAACCCTTATAAATAGAAAGTTCGTTTTTATTTTCTTTAAAAGTCTTTTGAATTCGTTTCTTATATTTCTTATAATAGCTATAATCAATTAAAAGGTTGAGGTATTTACTTTCTGCAAAAGAGAATGTTGATACGTCATGATAATAATGTCGTTTTCCATTTACGAGCATTTCAAGACTATAAATTCCGTTTTTGTTCCAAGCATTATCCAATCTGTCAAAAACATGTATTCCAAAACCAATGGTTCCACTTGCTGTAATTCTATCAGCTATATACTTTCCATTTCCCATGTGCTTTATAGAAATTTTATGGCTATTGTTTTGCTGATTCATTCTAGCATCTTCGCTTAAAGGATACCCTAGTAAGGATTGAATTGTTGGTGACTTTGAATCTGGAATGTTGATACCAAAAAGCATTGGATTAATAACATGTTCTGTTTTCGTGTCTCTAATCTCAAAATGTAAATGAGGTCCACCAGAACCACCTGTATCTCCAGAAAAAGCAATTATTTGTCCTTTTTTTAGAATAAAAGCTCCTTTTTTAGGAAATATATTTCCAGTCTCATAATTTTCTTTTTTGTATTGAATTCTTTTTACATATGCATCAATTTTAGTGTTGAACTTACTTAGATGCCCGTAAACAGATGTATAACCATTTGGATGTGTTATATAGATAGTTTTTCCATAACCATATTGTTGTACTTTTATTCTAGAAATATATCCATCAGCAACTGCAAAAACTTTAAAACCCACTTTTCCTTGTGTTTTAATATCTAAACCTGCATGAAAATGATTACTTCTTAATTCTCCAAATGTTCCAGAGAGTTCTAACGGAATATCTAAAGGATTTTGAAAATAATTTTTAGGGTATTTTTCTTGCGAAAAACTCAAAAAAGAGACCCATAGAAAAAGCAAAAATAGTGGTTTCAATAAATAGAAATTTTATGTAAAAGTACTAAAAAAACATCTTTTGTAAACTGTTTAAATTCAGTGTTTTATTAAAAGGTCATTTAAATGTTGTATATTTAAAACAGAATGTTAACTTTGTAAATATAGTTTTATTCTAATAAGTTTATGAGTAATATCTTAGAAGCAATTCATTCTCTGGAAGATAAGTTACAAACCTTACTTTCCAATTATGAATTTTTAAAAAAAGAAAATGAAATTTTGCTTCAAAATACTACTAATTTCCAACATAAAATATTAGAGCAACAACAGTTTATAGTGGATCAAAAGAGGGCATTTGATGTGCTAAAAGTTGCAAAAGCTATAGATGGCAGTGGTACAAATACAAGAGATACAAAACTCAAAATAAATACATTAATTCGAGAAATTGATAAATGTATTATTCAGTTACAAGATTAAAGTTCTTTAGATTGTGGAAAAATTAAAAATTAATATTGTTATAGCGGGTAGAACCTATCCTTTAAGTGTAAATAACACGAAAGAAGAAGAGGGGATGCGAAAAGCTGCAACTGCTATTAATAAGTTAATTGCGATGTATGAGCAAAATTATGCAGTAAGCGACAAACAAGATGTTTTAGCAATGTGTGCATTACAATTTGCTTCTAAATTAGAGATTTCCACATTAGAAAAAACTTCAGATAGTACTGAAACAATTAATAAGTTAAAAGAGTTAACCAATTTGGTAGACACTCATTTAAAATAAGTTCTTTAAAATACATTAACAAAACACTGCCTACGTTAGTAAATTGTTTGATAAACTCAACGAGTATCTATTATGAAGGATGAGTCTCAGTTGCTAAAGCAAGCCATAGAAATTAAATTTATTTAATTTCAAGTGGATCCTTGATCTTCTGGTTAGTCCTAAACCTGTAATAATGGAGTTTATATAAACCAAACTAACGTAGGCTTTTTTTATACATTAAATTAAAATTATGGACGAAAATTTACTTCCCATTATTGCGGGAATTATAGGAATTGCAATCGGTTTTATCATTGCAAAAATTATAGAGAAATCTAAAGGAAAAAATTTATTAAACTCAACAAGAAAAGAAGCTTCTTCTATAATAAAAGAAGCTAAAATCGATGCTGAGGCAATAAAAAAAGATAAAATTTTACAAGCGAAAGAAAAGTTTATAGAATTAAAATCTGAGCACGAAAAAGTTGTTTTAAGTAGAGAAAAGAAAATTTCTGACGTTGAAAAACGTATAAGAGATAGAGAATCTCAAGTTGCTTCAGAAGTTGATAAAAATAAGAAATTGAACCGTGCTGCAGAACAAAAAGAAGAAGGCTATAATCAAAAGCTAGATTTTCTTGAGAAAAAGGAAAATGAATTAGAGGTAATGCACAAGCGTCATGTAGATATGTTAGAGCAGATTTCTGGCTTATCTGCTGATGAAGCGAAGAAAGAGTTGGTAACTTCTTTAAAAGATGAAGCAAAAACTGAAGCAATGGCTTTTATTCAAACGTCTGTTGAAGAAGCGAAATTAACGGCAGAACAAGAAGCGAGAAAAGTTGTTTTAGGAACGATACAAAGAGTTGGTGTAGAGCAAGCTGTTGAGAATTGTGTTTCTGTTTTTAATTTAGAGTCTGATGACGTAAAAGGTAGAATTATTGGTAGAGAAGGACGTAATATTAGAGCAATCGAAGCTGCTACCGGTGTAGAAATCATAGTAGATGATACTCCAGATGCTATTATTCTTTCTTGTTTTGATCCTATTAGAAGAGAAATCGCACGTTTATCACTTCATAAATTAGTAACAGATGGTAGAATACATCCTGCTAGAATTGAGGAAGTTGTAAGCAAAACAGAAAAGCAAATTACACAAGAAATTATAGAAGTTGGTAAAAGAACCGTTATAGATTTAGGAATTCATGGATTGCATCCTGAATTAATAAAGGCAGTAGGAAGGATGAAATACAGGTCTTCTTATGGGCAGAATTTGTTACAACACTCTAGAGAAGTTGCAAATTTATGCGGAATTATGGCCGCAGAAATGGGCTTAAATTCTAAAGTAGCAAAACGTGCAGGACTATTGCATGATATTGGTAAGGTGCCAGATGCAGAAAGTGAACTTCCACACGCTTTATTAGGTATGCAATGGGCAGAAAAATATGGTGAAAAACCAGATGTTTGTAATGCTATTGGAGCCCATCATGATGAAATTGAAATGAAGAGTTTAATCTCTCCAATTGTTCAAGTTTGTGATGCTATTTCGGGAGCAAGACCTGGTGCAAGAAGACAAGTTTTAGATTCTTACATACAACGTTTAAAAGATTTAGAAGATATTGCTTTTGGTTTTACAGGAGTTCAGAAGGCTTACGCTATACAGGCTGGGCGTGAATTGCGTGTAATGGTAGAGAGTACAAAGGTAAATGATGCGAAGGCTGCAGAATTATCTTTTAGCATTTCTCAGAAAATACAAAATGATATGACGTATCCTGGTCAGGTTAAAGTAACCGTAATTAGAGAAACAAGAGCTGTGAATGTAGCAAAGTAAATAGAGATATTTTTATATTAATAAAGAATCTCGCTTTTGCGAGATTCTTTATTTTCTAGGATGAAAAGTTTCAACTACTTGTTTTAAATAGCTCTTGTCTACATGCACATAAACTTCGGTCGTAGTTATGCTTTCATGACCTAGCATTTGTTGTATGGCTCTTAAATCTGCACCATTTTGTAATAAATGCGTCGCAAAAGAGTGTCTTAACGTATGTGGACTTATTTTCTTTTTTAAGTCTATTTTAAGCGCCAAATCTTTTAAAATCATAAAAATCATTTGTCTGCTTAAACCTTTTCCTCTTCTATTTAAAAAGAGTGTATCTTCAAAGCCCTTTTGTGGCAAAATATGGCTTCTTATAGCCTTTTGATACATTGTAATATATCTTTGTGTATTTTCATGAATGGGAACATATCTTTCCTTGTTTCCTTTTCCTAAGACCCTAATAAAGCCTTCTTCAAAAAATAAATCAGAATTTTTTAATGTTATGGCCTCACTTACACGCAAACCACAACTATATATTGTTTCAAAAATGGTTCTATTTCGTTCTCCTTGAGGATGACTTAAATCGATCGCGTTAATTAATGCATCAATCTCATTTTGACTCAGCGTATCTGGTAATTTCGTTCCAATTTTAGGAGTTTCTAATAAATCTGTAGGATTGGTATTTCTATATTCTTCAAATACTAAATAATCAAAAAAACTTCGCAAACCAGAGATTATTCGTGCTTGACTTCTTGGGTTTAATTTTTTTGCAACCTCATAAATAAATTGTTTTACAATATCAGTATCAATAGCGATAGGAGAGATGCTAATATTATTTTCTTTGAGAAAAAGACATAACTTTTCTAAATCTTTGGTATAGCTATCAATTGTATTTTTAGAAAGTCCTCTTTCTATTTTTAAATACATTTGATATTCTTTAATTGCGTTTTGCCAATTCATAATTACAATATATTAAATTTATGTTTTAGATAAAGTTAAAACTCAATTATTTTAATTAAATTAGTAATTCATTATTAAATTATAATTTATGAAAAAAGTATTATTTATTGCAGTAGTAGTTTTAGGTTTAGGAAATATAAATGCACAAAATGGAAGCTTTAATGCTGGTGTTAGTATTGGTTTACCAACAGGAGACATCAGTGATAGTTCTTCTTTAGCAATTTCTGTAGAAGCTAATTATTTATTTGAAATTTCTGATCAATTTAAAGTTGGTCCCTCTATTTCTTATCTTCATTATACTGGAAAAAAAGATATACTTGGAAGTGGGTATGATCAAGATGATATGTCTTTTTTACCTATAGCTGCAGCTGCGCGTTTTGCTGCTTCTGAAAAATTTACTTTTGGAGCTGATTTAGGTTATGGTATTGGAATTAGCCCTGATGATATTGAAGGTGCTTTTTATTATAAACCAATGGTTGGTTATAATATTAGTGAAAAAGTAATGTTGCAAGCAACTTATACTGGTATGAGTAAAGAAGGTAGTACTATTTCTAATTTCGGAGTTGGTGCTATGTTTTCTTTATAAGATAAATATATTTATAGAATTTAAAACGGAAGCATTTTTGCTTCCGTTTTTTATTTGTTATATTTTAGCAATATGAAAATCATTATCATTAACGGACCCAATTTAAATTTATTAGGAAAAAGAGAACCAGAAATTTATGGTTCTGAAACTTTTGAAGCGTATTTTAAAGAATTACAGATATGCTTTAAAGATGTTGAAATTTCTTATTTTCAATCGAATGTGGAAGGTGAGATCATAGACAAACTCCATGAGGTTGGTTTTAGTTATGATGGTATTGTTTTAAATGCTGCAGCCTATACACACACTTCAATTGGTATTGGAGATGCCGTAAAAGGTATTGAAACGAAGGTTGTAGAGGTTCATATTTCTAACATTCATGCGCGAGAAGAATTTAGACAGCACAGTTATATTTCACCAAATGCGAGCGGAGTACTATTTGGCTTCGGTTTAAAAGGGTATGATTTAGCGATTGAAAGTTTTCTTTAATTCCAAATTCCGAATTTTATTTTAAAGGAGATAAGGCGAGTATCATTTTAATATTAGCTCTTTCGTAGTGAACGTCTTTTTCTAAAGGAACTTCAATAAAGCCTACTTTTTTATACAGATTAATTGCAGGTACTAATTTCCGATTGCTGTATAATGTGATACTTTTCCAGTGCTGTTTTTTTGCAAATTTGATGCAATACTCCATAAGTTGTTGGCCAATTTTTAAGCCTTGATGTTTTGGTGAAATTGCCATTTTACTCAATTCGAAAAAAGTATTTTGATTGATTAAAGCAATGGTACCGATTATTTTATGCTCCTTTTTTACAAAAAAAATAAAACCACCTGCATCGATAATATATTTTTTAGGATTACTTAAAACCTTTTCATCATAGGGTTCTACATAAAAGTATTTTTTTAACCATTCAACATTTAAATTATAAAAGTCTTGTGTATGCTTGATATCGAAAGGTATTATTTCTAATTTCATTTCCTCTAAAATACAATTAATTACTGAAGGTTTTATGGAGAAATATAGATAAACTTTTTATTTTTTAAAGCGAAGTAGGTGTCTGTAAAGGAATAAATACCGGACAAATAGTAAAATTAAAAGCGGAATCACTGAAAAAGGGAAAGCCTGAATTCCAAAGAGCCAAAGTAAAGGAATACCACACAACGCACACAAAAGGATTAAAATATATGTTTTTATCCAGGTTTTAGGGTTTTCTCGTCCGATGGTAAAAGCTATAAACAAATTCGGTAAAAAAGCCCACAGAAGATTAAAGTTGTTGGGGGCCGTTGTGTGTGAGGAGAACAACCATAAATATGCTAAAATTAAGCCAACTATACCGGTAATCAAGAAAATTATAAAATCTAAAAGCTTCGTTCTTTTATTATTTTTAAGATCTTTAAAAGATATAAATAGCACGATTATTAAAAGTATGATAAAAATAAGTAATGGATTTAAAACATGCAATGGGGTTGGTTGCTCGGAGAAACTTAATAAAAGCTCTTCCTTTTCTACGAGGGGAATAAATTTGTTTGCTCTTTTTATTTTTGCATACTTAACTGTTTTATAGAGCTGATCTGGCAAATAAGTATATGCTAATTGACTCCTTTTTTTATCTAAAATAGTTCCAGCAATTGTATTAATACCAAAGTTCCCCCAAGTATACCAATATATTTCTTGGTCCATTAACTCCCGTAAAGATATATTATTTAGAATTTTTGTCGAATTCAGGGCAATGCTATCCTTTAAAGTGACTTGTAGAATATCTCTAAGTTTAGTTGCACAGTTATCAAAAAAAGGATCATATAAATAGCCTGCGTTTTCCTGTAGCGCATTTTTTTCTAGGTAGTTGAAAATTAATTTTTTTTCAGACAGGTTTAGATTTAAAACTTGTTGTTTAAGCCAACGGCCATCGCGGTTGTAACTAGCTATGAAGTATTTAAAATCGTATTTAGCTAGTACATAATACATTTTGCCTTTCGCAAAATTAGTATAGAAATTAGGGGTATTAAAATCAAAAATTCCATAGTTGTAAATGAGGTCAATATTTAAACTAGCATCTACAATTCTAATTGCACTGTGCCCAAATTTTTCATACAGTTCTGCGCCAGGACCTGCAGTAACAATAGAGATTTCTGAGGTATCAGATAAAATTATTTGTGCACTAATTTCTTTAATTGAAAAAAAACAAAGGACTACGAGAAATAATATTTTTTTCTTCATGTTCGTTAAGGTCTAAGAAAGGTATAATCGAAAGTAAGTGAAAAAATATTTGAGAACAATGCATTTCCAACACTGCCAATATTTGTTAATGCATAATCTATTTGAATGCCTCTGTAGTTGAATCCTAGTCCAAAGTTAGGTTGGAAGGAGAGGGATGTAGAATTGTCAAATTGAGTTGTGTTTTGAAAATTACCAAAGCCAGTCCTTAAATAAACAATATTATCATAATCTAATTGAAGACCAATTGCAGGGTTTATGCTTCCCACTTCGGAAGAAAAAATATCATTTGTTTTTGCAAAACGAATATTCAAATCAACTTCTGTGAGTAGGTTAAAAAGGGAACCTATTCTAAATGTGCGTGCAACACCTAATTGTAATTTTGGTTTTGTTATTTCTGTAGTTTCTGGAAGTTCTTGATTTTGGCCCGGAATTGCGTCTTTAATTTTATCAAATTCGGTCTCATTAATAGACCAACTATTAAAGGTTGTGGTAATGTCTCTTGCCATGAATCCGAATTTCCAGTCATTTTTTTCAAACTGGAGACCAAGGTCAAAACCAAAACCCCAAGACGAAGCAAAACTTCCAATAGTTCTGCGCACTATTTTAGTATTTACACCAAACTTTAAGTCTTCAAGAATAATGTTTCGAGCATATGCAATATTAAAAGCATAATCTGCTGCTGAAAAAAGGCTGATTTTATTAAAATCAATATTTCCTTCGCTATCAATAAGTTCGGTAGTATTTAAAATATCGTCAACACCAAAACGAATTATAGAAACACCAATCGCACTTTCTTTATCTATGGGCATTGCAAAGGCTGCATGATTGTAATTCGCAATTCCTGCAAAATAATCAGCATGCATTAAAGAACCCTGATAATCTTGAATTCCTACCAATCCAGCGGGATTCCAATAGGTTGCATTTACATTGTTTGTAGTAGCAACTACAGCCTTACTCATCCCTAATGCTGCCGCATCTACGCCGATATTTAAAAATTCGTTGGAGTAATTTCTAAAGGATTGTGCCTTTAGAAATGAAGAAAAAAGTAAGAATGAAAAAAGTAAAATTCTAAGTTTCAAAAGCATCTGTATTTCTATAGCAAATATCTTAATTACAATTAAAATAACCTTGATTTTGGTGGATTATTGTTTAAAACGATTAAATTTGAATGTGTTCTTCTATAAACCTAGTAATTCTTTGTTCTAACCATTTGTTTTCCTGTTGCTTAAATGAAGTTATAAAGCCCACATGCCCGCCATACTCAGGTGTTTCTAAAAAGAAGTAATTGGACTGCATGGCCTCTTTTATGGGGTAGCATTCTGGTGATAAAAAAGTATCATCTTTTGCATTGATCAACAAAGTTGGTCTATCAATATTTGATAGATACGGTTTAGAACTTGCCTTTTTCCAATAATCCTCTGGGCTTTTAAATCCAAAAACAGGTACCGTGTATAAAATTTCTAAATGTTTAAATTTAGTAGCTTTAAATAACTTGTCTTTGTCTAAATTATATTCAGGAAATTTAAATGCCTTTTCTAAAATTTTATTTTTTAAAGTTTTGAAAAAGATTTCTACATACAATTTGTTTTTTAATTTATCCATTTCTTTTTCTGCAGTGGTAATGTCTACAGGGACGGAAATGGCTATTGCCCCTTTAATTTTGGGAGATAATGTTTGTTGGTATTCTCCTAAATATTTTAAGGTTAAATTTCCTCCCAAACTAAATCCAATAATTATAATGTTTTCATATTGGTAATTTTCTAAAAGGTATTGCACAACAAAATCAACATCCTCTGTTTTCCCACTGTGGTAAGTAGACAGTTGGAGGTTGTCCTCTCCACTGCAACTCCTTAAGTTAAAGCAAACAGTATCGATACTAGTTTCGTTTAAATGATTTGCTGCGGCTGTCATATACGTAGAGCCAGAGCTTCCTTCTAAGCCGTGAATTAAAAGCGCAATAGTTTTAGCCCCAACAATAGAAAAGTCTAAATCAATAAAGTCTTGATCCCAGGTTGTGATTCTTTTTCTTTGGTATGTGCACGCATCTTTCATGAAAAATGGACGGTACATCGTATTAAAATAGGTGTTTTTAAAAGGTAAAGTAGGTGCGAAATCCGATTGTAAAAGTGGCATTAAAACAGCTTTAATTTATATTTTTTAAAAATACGTAAAAAAAAAGAAGATTTTTAGAAAATTACCAAAATTGGATTTGTTATTTTAGCCTACTCATTAAAAAAAGATATGAAAAAATACATTCCTAATTTATTAACGCTTGGCAATCTGTTTTGTGGAACAGTTGCAGTAATGTATGCGGTTCAAGGTGATTTTGAGATTGCGGGTTTGTTAGTGGTTGCGGGAATTATATTTGATTTTTTTGATGGTTTTGCAGCACGCGTGCTTCGTGTTTCTGGAGAATTAGGAAAACAGTTAGACTCTTTGGCAGACATGGTTACTAGTGGAGTGGTGCCAGGAATTATTATGTTTTACTTAATATCCGAGACTCAAACAGGAGCAGAGGTATTTATAAACCCTATAAATGCAGTCGATTTCATGCCTTTTATTGGACTAATACTAACTTTAGGTGCTGGTTATAGACTTGCTAAGTTTAATATAGATACCCGCCAATCTGACTCTTTTATTGGCTTACCAACGCCAGCTATGAGTCTGTTTGTGATTTCTTTGCCCATAATTTTCAAATATTCGGAAAGTGCATTTGTACATGGCATACTAGAGAATACTTATTTTTTAATTGGGGTTTCAGTAGCATTAACCTATTTAATGAATGCCGAATTACCGCTGTTTTCATTGAAGTTTAAAGAGTATACATTTAAAAAGAACATCGTTAAGTATTTGTTTATTTTGAGTTCTTTACTCTTAATTATTTGTTTAAATGTTATTTCTATTCCAATAATCATTATCTTATACGTTTTAATATCGATAATCCAAAATTATTTTAAACCTAAATAGCTTGCATGACACCAGCAGATCTCCCCTTAAATGAAGAGGAAAGGTTGAAAGTTCTAAATACGTATAACGTATTAGATACTTTACCTGAGGAGGATTATGACGGTATTACGGCAATCGCGGCTAGTATTTGCAATACTCCAATTGCTTTGGTTTCAATTATTGACAAGAATAGACAATGGTTTAAATCTCATCACGGTCTTGCAGCGAAAGAAACACCAAGAGAATTTTCTTTTTGTGCGCACAGTATTTTAAATCCAGATGAATTATTTATCATTAATGATGCAACCAAAGATATTCGGTTTGCAGACAATCCTTTGACAACGAGCGAACCACATGTTGTTTTTTATGCCGGTGCCCCATTAAATAGCTCAGAAGGTTTCCCTTTAGGAACTTTATGCGTAATTGATAACAAACCAAATACATTAAATGAGAAACAGCAGCAGAGCTTAAAATTGTTAGCAAAACAGGTTGTGAACCTCTTAGAGCTGAGAAAAAAAAACAAAGAATTAGTAAAGTCAAATGAAGAAATAAATAGGTTGAATTCGCAACTAAATCAATTTTCTTACAGGTTGTCACATGATATTAAAACGCCAATAAGTGGCATAAAATACCTTTCTGAAGTAATACGAACAGATTATGCAGACAAATTAGGAGAAGAAGGAAGTACGCTGCTTAATCTTATTTCCTCCCGCAGTTCCTACTTGTTCGCATTAGTAGAAGGAATGTTAAATTTTACAAAGGTCACAAATACTAAAATAGTTTTTGAATCCTTTAATTTTAAAGAATTACTAAAAAAGATTAAAGTGTCTTGTAGTTGGGAAGATACCTGTGAAATTAATTATCTTGGATGTGATGTTTTTATAAAGCAATCGAGGGTAGCTTTTATCCAAGTATTTCAAAATTTACTATCAAATAGCATAAAATTTATAGGCTCATCAAAGGCTATTATTTCAATTTCTTTAGAGATTGATGCCGATTGTTATAAAATTACGTATTCGGATAATGGATTTGGAATCGATAAAAAATACCATAAGAAAGTATTTGAGCTTTTTGAAACATTAGGCAATAACAGTGGCACTGGCATCGGTTTACCTGCGGTTTCTGCAATACTGGAAAGGTTAGGTGGAAGTATTAAGCTCCAAGAAACAAAGCACAATGGAACAGGAGTGCTATTTAAATTAGAAATACCAATAATAAAAAATTAAAAAACCTTTTTCCTTTTCAATTCAAAATCATTTCCTAAATACACTTTACGGACCATTTCATCCGCAGCTAATTCCTCGGGAGTGCCTTCTTTTAGAATACTACCATTGTACATCAAGTAGGTTTTATCCGTTATGGCTAATGTTGCCTGTACATCATGGTCTGTAATCAAAATTCCAATATTCCTGTTTTTTAATTGTGCCACAATACTTTGTATGTCTTCTACGGCTATGGGATCTACACCTGCAAAGGGCTCATCTAATAGTATGAAATTGGGATCAGAAGCCAAACAGCGCGCAATTTCTGTTCTGCGCCTTTCACCCCCCGAAAGTAGGTCACCTCTATTTTTTCGAACATGTCCAATATTAAACTCTTCTATTAACGATTCTAGTTTTATTTTTTGTTCCTTTTTGGAGCGTCCCGTAAATTGTAAAACAGACATAATATTGTCTTCTACAGACAATTTTCTAAAAACAGATGCTTCTTGCGCTAGGTAACCAATTCCTTTTTGTGCACGCTTGTACATCGCGTCTTTTGTAATTTCTTGATCATTCAGGAAAATTTTACCAGCATTTGGCTTAATCATTCCTACAATCATATAAAATGAGGTAGTCTTCCCAGCACCATTGGGCCCAAGAAGTCCAATGATTTCACCCTGTTGAACTTCCAAAGAAATTCCTTTCACCACTTTTCTACTTCCGTAGATCTTCTGAATGTTTTCGGCTTTTAAAATCATGTTTTTATGAATGTAAGAACAATAAATTTTGAAATTGTTGATTTCTGTAAAAGTAATAAATAACTATGTGAAGAACCTTAAACCTTTCTTAAAGAATTAAAATACGCAATATATTACCTACTTACTCTGAAGTTTCCTCAAGAGCTTCCCAGTATTCTATCGCTTTTCTTAAATGGGGAATTACAATGGTACCACCAATTAAATTTGCAATTGACATGGTTTCCATCATTTCCTCTGTAGTAACTCCATTTTCTTTGGCTGCTTCTAAATGATATTGTACACAGTCGTCGCACCTTAAAACAGCCGAGGCTACAAGGCCCAATAATTCTTTTGTTTTAACGGGTAAATGGCCTTCTTTAAAGGCATTCGTGTCTAAATTAAATATTCTTTTAATTACTTTATTATCAGAGGCTAATATTTTCTTGTTCATTTTTGAACGGTAGTCATTAAACTCTTGGACTTTGTTGTGCATTTTTTTGTTGTTTTTTAATCACTATTTTGGAGACTTTTATACTTATTTCATATAAAATAAGTATGGGTATTGCTACAATCACTTGACTTGCAATGTCTGGAGGTGTAATAATGGCAGCTAAAATTAATACCACTACAAGGGAATGTTTCCTGTATTTCCTCAAAAAATCGGGGGTTACCAAACCAATTTTTGTAAGAAAATAAATTAATACAGGCAATTCAAAAAGAATAGAAACACCAAGAAGCATGTTCGTAACCAAACCGATGTGCGAATCTAGTGTAAAGTTATTTTGTATCAATTCTGAAATTTGATAATTGTATAGGAAATGAATAGATATTGGTGCAATTACGAAAAAACTAAAAGCGATCCCACAGAAAAATAAAAAAGAAGCAATAAAAATAAACCCTTTAGAACTTTTTATTTCATTTTTAGTTAATCCGGGAGAAATAAATCTCCAAATTTCCCACAAGAGGTAAGGGAAGGATAGAATAATACCTAAAATAAAAGAAGACCAAATAGCGTTCATTAATTGTTGTGTAGGTTTCAAACTAATTAAATTGTCAGAAAAAGCTACATTACAGAAGGTGCTATCGAATCCAAAGAGGCCAAAAAAGTCACAGAATATCTGGTAGGTAACGAAATCCGACTTCCGGTGTGCTAATAAAAAGTGCTCGTAAACTTCTTTTTGAAATATAAATAAAAGAATACCAATGATAAAGATGGCAGCCGCACTGCGCACTAAATGCCATCTTAATTCTTCTAAATGCCCTAAAAAAGACATGTCTTTTTGTTTTTCAGCCATTAAAAAATTCCTTCTTTGATTAAATCGTGTAAATGAACAACACCTGTATATTTGGTATCCGCATCCACTACTAAAATTTGCGTAATACTATTACTTTCTAATTTTTCAAGCGCTTCTATTGCCATTGCATCTTGGGACACTGTTTTTGGATTTTCACCCATAATGTCGTTTGCTGTGAAACTATTAATATCTGTAGTTTTACTTAACATACGTCTAATATCACCATCCGTAATAATCCCAATTATTTTTTCGTTTTTTAATACAGCAGTTACCCCTAATCTTTTTTCTGAAATCTCTACGATTACTTCTGCGATAGAACTATCAAATTGCACCTGTGGTACTTGATTGTTTTCAATCAGATCAGAGACTCTCAAGTACAATCGTTTTCCTAAAGCACCCCCTGGATGGTACTTTGCAAAATCTTTAACAGAAAAACCTCTTAAATCTTGCAAACAAACTGCCAAAGCATCTCCCATAACTAATTGCGCCGTTGTACTGGTTGTAGGTGCTAAGTTGTTTGGACAAGCTTCTTTCTCTACAAAAGTATTTAGCGGGAAATCAGCATTCTTACCAAGGAAAGAATTGATATTTCCGGTAATTGCAATTATTTTATTTCCATAATTTTTTATGAGTGGCACCAATACTTTAATCTCTGGTGTATTTCCACTTTTTGACAAACAAATAACCACATCGTTTTCCTGGACATTTCCCAAGTCTCCGTGAATAGCGTCTGCTGCATGCATAAAAATAGCAGGTGTGCCTGTAGAGTTAAAAGTAGCCACTATCTTTGTAGCAATATTTGCACTTTTCCCGATGCCTGTAACAATGACTCTTCCATTGGCATTTAAAATAAAATTAACGGCATTTTCAAAGTGCTTATCTAGTAAATTTGCCAAGTTAGCAATGGCACTACTTTCCAATAAAATAGTTTCTTTTGCTGTCTGTAAAATAGGCTTAGAATTTTTCAATAGTTTGTTGTTTTATCAGAATAAAAAAATGTTATATCTTTATGTTGGGAAATAAGCAAATTTACTATAAAATTCAGTTACATCAAATTATATAGTCGGTTTGTCAACAGTTTTTAACGTTAAATGAATAAATTACAAATGGATTTACACAGTCCTCTAAAAAAGTTCTTTGGATTTAATAAATTCAAGGGCTTACAAGAGCAAGTAATCAAGAGCATCGTAGACAAGAAGAATACTTTTGTTATCATGCCAACCGGGGGAGGGAAATCTCTGTGTTATCAATTACCAGCATTAATGCAGGAAGGTACTGCCATTGTGGTTTCACCATTGATTGCTTTAATGAAAAATCAAGTGGATGCTATCAGAGGTATTTCCGAGCACAACGGCGTTGCACATGTTTTAAACTCTTCTCTGAATAAAACTGAAATCGCGCAAGTAAAGGAAGACATTGCTTCTGGTATTACAAAACTTCTTTACGTAGCTCCAGAATCTTTGATTAAAGAAGAATATGTTACTTTTTTAAGAACACAAAAAATTTCTTTTGTCGCTATTGATGAGGCGCATTGCATCTCTGAGTGGGGTCATGATTTTAGACCAGAATACAGAAACTTAAAACATATTATAAAGGCCATAGACGATGTGCCTGTTATTTGCTTGACAGCAACTGCAACGGAAAAAGTTCAAGAAGATATTTTAAAAACTTTAGGAATTACAGATGCCAATAGATTTAAAGCTTCTTTTAATAGAGCAAATCTATTCTACGAGGTACGACCGAAAACAAAGGAAGTAGAAAAAGATATTATTCGTTTTGTAAAACAACGGGTAGGAAAATCTGGAATTATATACTGCTTAAGTAGAAAAAAAGTTGAAGAAGTTGCTCAAATTTTGCAAGTAAATGGATTGAATGCAGTTCCGTATCACGCAGGTTTAGATGCAAAAACGCGGGTAAGACATCAAGATATGTTTTTGATGGAAGACTGCGATATTGTGGTTGCAACGATTGCATTTGGTATGGGAATAGACAAACCAGATGTGCGTTTTGTTATTCATCATGACATTCCAAAAAGTTTAGAAAGTTATTATCAGGAAACGGGCAGAGCAGGTCGTGATGATGGTGAGGGGTATTGTTTGGCTTTTTATGCATACAAAGACATTGAGAAGTTAGAAAAATTTATGGCTAGTAAGCCAGTTGCCGAGCAGGAAATTGGTCATGCATTGTTGCAAGAAGTTGTTGGTTATGCGGAGACTTCCATGAATAGGCGAAAGTATTTGTTACATTATTTTGGGGAAGATTTTGATGAGGTCAACGGCGATGGAGCGAATATGGATGATAATTCTAGAAATCCAAAGAAAAAGCACGAAGCAAAAGAAAACGTAGCAAAACTATTGTCTGTTGTAAAACAGACCCTTCAAAAATATAAGTCTAAAGAAGTGGTAAATACAATGGTTGGTAAAGAAAATGCTTTGCTAACATCACACAGAACGCATTTACAGCCATTTTTTGGAATTGGTAAGGATCGGACTGCTGCATATTGGATGGCCTTAATACGGCAAGTGCTGGTCGTTCATTTTATTAAAAAAGAAATAGAACAATACGGAGTTATTAAATTAACTGCAGGTGGAGCTGCCTATATTCAAAATCCAACCTCTTTCATGATGACAGAGGATCATTCTTATTCTGCAGAAAATGACATTGCAATTATTACAAGTGCGAAGTCTTCGGGGGCAGTCTTAGATACCAACCTTGTGAAGTTATTAAAAGACTTGCGTAAAAAAGTAGCATTAAAACAAGGAGTTCCTCCTTTTGCTGTCTTCCAAGATCCGTCTTTAGACGATATGGCCTTGAAATACCCAATCAACTTAGAAGAACTTTCTACTGTTCACGGAGTTGGAGAAGGAAAAGCAAGGAAGTTTGGTAAAGATTTTATAGGTTTAATTAATGCCTATGTAGATGAAAATGAGGTATTAAGACCGGATGATTTAATTGTTAAGAGTACTGGCACAAATTCTGGTTTAAAATTATATATTATTCAAAATACAGATAGAAAGTTGTCCTTAGAAGATATTTCAAAATCAAAAGGCTTAGAGATAAAAGACCTTATCAAGGAAATGGAAGCGATTATCTTTTCAGGGACAAAATTAGACATTAACTATGCTTTAGATGATGTTTTAGACGAGGAGCAACAGGAAGAAATTCACGAATATTTCATGGAGGCAGAAACGGACAAAATTCAAGATGCATTGGATGAGTTTGAGGGAGATTATGATGAAGATGAGCTGCGCTTAATGCGAATTAAATTTATAAATGAAGTAGCCAACTAAAATAGTGCTTCAAGTGCATTGCAAAGGATACTAAAACACTGTAGCATTTTCTGCGTTTAATTTCAATATACATTCGCTTTTGCCATTATTGAAAAGCATGTGTTCTTCTAAAAAAATTCATTCTTCGCAGCAGACCACTGAAGCTTCAGGTTAGGTAGAAAAAAAAAGTTAAAACTACAGGGTAAAAATGGTGAGCAGTATCCCTAAGAGGATTGCGGTAAACTTCTGGAGATTAAATTTATGATTCTCTGAACTCTCAAAAAGAATAATGGTAGAAATATGCAAGAAAACACCAATTATAAGTGCTGTAATTTCCGTATAATAATTGGTAAAAAAATCAATTTTATTTCCCACTAAAACACCTACTGGACTCATCAGTCCGAAGAAAAAGAGAAAACTAAAAATAATCTTTTTAGAATATTTGGTATGAATTAGAAATGTAGTTAATACAATTGCAATGGGTATTTTATGAACCACAATTGCCCATAATAAATTAGTTTCTCCTTCATGAATTGGCAGACCTTCTGAAAAAGCATGCAAACATAAACTTACAAAAAGTAAGGTTGGAAATTCGTTTCGATTTGCATGTATGTGAATATGTCCATGTTCTGCACCTTTGGAAAAAGATTCCAATACGGATTGCAGGATAATACCGATTAGAATAAAAATACCTACTTTTTTATAATCTGAGGATGCCGTGTACACCTCTGGCAATAAGTGTAAGATCGTTACAGCTAATAGGTACGCACCGCTAAAAGCCAAGAGTAAACGCACTATTTTATTACTTGGTTTTGCCACGTACACCAGTAACGCACCAAAAAGCACAGACGCTATAAGTAAGATGTAATTCATTTTGCTACTAGTATTAATCGATTGGAATGCGCGGGTTGAAAAGGGTTTAAATGATAATCTCCAAAAGTATGGACAATCTTAAAGCCAACTTTATTTAGGTAATAGCTCATTTTTTCTTCATCTAAATATTTTACACGTTCGGTATATGCATGCTGTTTTCCATTCGCGAAAAATGAAATATTTTTAACAATAAAATCCTGGGTGATTTCTCGTGTGATATTAAAATGAATGCCTTCTACAATTTTTATTTCGTTGGAAACTAAATTTTCTTTTACCAAACGTGCATTCAAAAAATCAAAGACAAAAAAACCATCTTTTTTCAAACCTTTTTTAATGTTTTCTAGAATAAGAAGATCTTCTATATCCGACTCAAAATAACCAAAGCTTGTAAACAGGTTAAAAATTGCATCGTAGGTTTTACTTAAAGGCTGGCGCATGTCATGCACTTTGAAATTTAAAGTTTCATTTTCAAATGGTTTTGCAGCTTCTATACTGTTTTCCGACAAATCTTTTCCGGTAACGGTATAGCCAAGAGAATTTAAAAATACCGCATGCCTGCCTTTGCCACAAGGTAAATCTAAAATATGAGTTGCTGTATCTAAACGGAGAAGGTCAGTAATATTCTTCATGAATAGCTGCGCTTCAGAGTCATTTCTTTCCTTGTAAAGAATATGATAATAGGAGGTGTTAAACCAATCTGTAAACCAATCTTTTGTTTTCATAAGCCGTTTGAGTTCGTAAAAGTAACAAAATCTTAGGTTTTGTAAAGTGTAATTTAAAGAAACTACAAAATTTTTGAAGATCCCTTAAATTAACAGGTCACTAAAAGCTTTCATAGCGTGAACTCAGTAGCAAAAACAAGGTATTTTTTTTTAGTCAAAACTTTGGGATGCTATCTGCAGCATTCAAACAATAAAACGTATTTTTGCAGACAATTTTACAGGTATGGATAAAGATTTTAAAATGACAGCAACTACACTTTTTGGTTTAGAAGGTGTTTTAGCGGAAGAATTGAAAAATTTAGGAGCACAGGATGTAAAGGAGGCAGTAAGAAGCGTTTCTTTTAGAGGTGACAAAGGATTTATGTACAAAGCAAATATAGCTTTGAGAACTGCTGTGCGTATTTTAAAGCCTATTAAAATTTGTAAAATTTATGATGAAGAGGATTTATATGACGCGATTCAAAAAATTAAATGGGAAAATTATTTAGAGACAGAAGGAACTTTTGCAATTGGTGCGGTTGTAAATTCTAAGAATTTCACAACGAACTCCCATTATATCTCTTTGAAGTCGAAAGATGCGATTGCAGATTATTTTCGTCACAAGTATAGCAAGCGACCAAATGTAGATTTAAAATATCCTGATGTTAAAATTCACATTCATATTCAAAAGGAATGGCTAACCGTTTCTTTAGATTCCTCTGGAGATTCTTTGCACAAAAGAGGCTACAGAACCGCTACCAATATTGCGCCTATTAACGAGGTATTGGCTGCGGGTATGGTATTGCTGTCAGGTTATACGGGAGAGGAAAATTTTATCGATCCAATGTGTGGTTCGGGTACTATTTTAATTGAAGCCGCGATGATTGCGAATAATATTCCAGCAAATATCAATAGAAAGTTGTTTGCTTTTGAACAGTGGAAGGATTATGATGAAGAATTATATTTTATAATTCAAGAGTCTTTATTGAAAAAAATTCGTTCTTCTCATTTTAAAATCATGGGATTTGATAAAGCACCCTCTGCAGTGCAAAAAGCAATTGCAAATGTAGAAAATGCCAATTTAGATGAGTTTATTGGTGTACACCACGTTAACTTTTTCAATTCTAAAAAAGAAGTTTTTGGAAATACTACTATTTTATTTAATCCACCATATGGTGAGCGTTTAAATATTGATGCAGAAGAGTTTTATAAGAAAATTGGAGATACGTTAAAAAACAATTATCCAGGTTCTACGGCGTGGTTAATTACTTCAGATACAGATGCTTTGAAGGCAGTAGGTTTAAGAACTTCAAGAAGAATTGCACTGAAAAATGCAGACTTAAATTGTAAGTTTGTGAAGTATGATTTGTATGAGGGAACCCGAAAGTTTAAGGAACCCAAAGAAGATACAGATGCTATACAACCTGCTGATTCCGATGGTGAACTACAATCAGAAGATTAATCTTTAAAGAGGAAATCCAGCCCAGTAGCTTTGCATGTATTTGAGGAGTCTACTGAAAATTAAAGACCCTCTTATAAAGAGGCATACAGGTGTATTGCGCAGGGAAAATGCGGTGTGGTTCTAATTCAATACAGCGCAGTCAAGTCTTTAAAAACACTTCTTTAGAAACGATATTAAGAATCTAAAGAAATCTCTCTTAGAAATAACCTCATTATAATTCTAAATTTATGTAATTTTGATTTTCATGGTTCATGAAATGAAGGATAAGCGAAGGGTTCAAGTTTTTGGAAAACTCATTTCTTTTACTTTTACAATGACGTATAACTTAAAGTCCTTTATTTGTTGCATTTTATAGACATCATATTACCCATTCCAATTCAGAAAACATTTACGTACTCCGTAACTGAGGAAGAAGCTAATTTTTTACAGAAAGGAATGCGCGTAGCGGTTTCTTTTGGGAAGTCTAAAATGTATACAGGGTTGGTTTTTAATATACATACGAATCCACCAACCTTATATGAAGCCAAGGAAATTCACCAAATTTTAGATGAAACTCCATTGGTAACAGCACGTCAATTGGAGCACTGGCAATGGATTTCAAACTATTATATGTGTGCTCTAGGAGAGGTCTACAGGGCCTCATTACCTTCGGCGTTTTTATTAGAAAGTGAAACGATTATTTTTAAGAACGCTGCCTTTTTAGACAGCGCTATTTTAGGTGATGACGAATTCCTTATTTTTGAAGCTTTACAGCAGCAATCCCAATTAACCATCCACCAGGTAATTGCAATATTGGGTAAGAAAAAAGTAATGCCCATTGTAAACGGGCTTATTAAAAAATCTGCCATTGCTATTAAAGAAGAGATTTACGAGCAGTACAAGCCGAAATTAGTGAAATATGTTCGTTTACATAAAAATTATACGTCGGATGATTCTTTAGGAAAACTATTAGAAGCCTTATCGAATGCAAAAAAACAGCGAGAAGCGGTGCTTGGTTTTTTTCAATTATTATCGACGAAAAAACCAATAAAGGCTAAAGATTTAGAAGAAAAAGCAAATGTTTCTGCCACTATTTTAAAATCCTTAGTGACCAAAGATATCTTTGAATTTTATCACATTCAAACGGACAGAGTTCAGTTCAAAGGAGCTACAAATGCATTAAAGGTTTTAAACGAATTTCAAGAAAAAGCACTTGCTGAAATTAAAGAAACGTTCAAAGAAAAAGAAGTAACACTGTTGCATGGAGTTACAAGTTCTGGCAAGACAGAAGTATATACAAAGCTAATTCAAGAGGTCTTAGACGAAGGCAAACAAGTTTTGTTTTTATTGCCAGAAATTGCGTTGACTACTCAAATTATTACCCGTTTACAATTTTACTTTGGGGAGCAAATTTCTGTTTTTCATTCAAAATACTCTATCAATGAGCGGGTAGAGGTTTGGAACAATGTTTTAGATAACAAACCAAAAGCACGAATTATTTTAGGGGCGAGGTCTGCTATTTTCCTGCCTTTCTCTAATTTAGGATTGATTGTCGTAGACGAAGAGCACGAAACGTCCTACAAGCAATTTGATCCTGCACCGCGCTACAATGCAAGAGATGCGGCAATTGTGTTAGCAAAAATTCACAGTGCTAAAATCTTGTTAGGCTCTGCAACACCCTCCTTAGAAACCTATTTTAATGCGCAGCAAAATAAATATGGATTTGTAGCATTAAAGAGACGCCACGGAAATGTGCAACTGCCAAAAATTGAACTCATTAATGTAAAGGAAAAGTTTAAGAAAAAGGAAATGAAAGGTCATTTTTCCGACAGACTGTTGGCATTAATCCAAGAAGCTTTAGACTTAAAAGAGCAGGTAATTTTATTCCAAAATAGACGTGGATACTCTCCCGTTGTCGAGTGTAAAACATGCGGCGTTTCGCCAGAATGTCCAAACTGCGATGTTACCTTGACATTTCATAAGTTCAAATATGAGTTGCGCTGTCATTATTGTAGCTATCAGCGGGCTATGCCAAACAGTTGTGGTGCTTGTGGGAGTAATACATTAGATACCAAAGGTTTTGGAACAGAGCAAATAGAATTGGAGTTACAAGTGCTTTTCCCAGATTTTAAAATCGGTAGAATGGATTTGGATACTACGCGAGGGAAACATGGGTATCAAAAAATAATTGGTGCTTTTGAAGCAAAAGAAATAGACGTTTTGGTAGGGACTCAAATGTTGTCTAAAGGATTGGATTTTGAGAATGTTTCTTTGGTTGGAATTTTAAATGCAGATAGCATGCTTAATTTTCCTGATTTTAGAGCACATGAGCGTGCTTATGATATGATGGTGCAAGTTTCGGGTAGAGCAGGAAGAAGTAAAAAGCAAGGCCAAGTTGCCATACAAACGTACAATCCGTTTCACAAAATATTGCAACAAGTTGCAGCTACAAATTATACAGAAATGTATACAGAACAATTGCAAGAGCGCTGGCAATATAAATACCCACCCTATTATAGAGTTATAAAAATTACCTTGAAACATAGAGATTATAATAAAGTAGATAGTGGTGCAAATTGGCTATTTAAAGCCTTGTATGCTTCTTTTGGAGAACATGTATTAGGACCTACTGCTCCTGCAGTAGCTAGAATTCGGAACCAATACATTAAGAATATTGTTATTAAAATTCCCCCAAAACAAAGTCTAGTAAATACAAAAAACCAGGTAACCAAAATAAGGAATACGTTTGAAGCGGTAGCAGACTTTAGACCTATTCGGTTTATTATTGATGTAGATGCTTACTAATTTATTGAAGGCTAGTTTTTATGAAAACGAGTCACTAAAATTTTTTATTTTTTTTGCTCCATGCAACCTTTTTAAGCGTGTTGCCGTCTAGATAGTGTAAACCCTTAAAAAAGAAGTTACAAGGATTGAAAACCATTAAATTGTATAACGAGAAATTGCTCATTAAAAAAGCAATTCAAAACGATAGGGGAGCGCAAGAGCAATTATTTGTGAGACACTCGCCTACCATGTTGGGAGTCTGCAGGCAATATGTAAAAGACATACAACATGCAGAAGATTTGCTATTATCTGGTTTCTTAAAAGTATTTACAAAATTAGCAACATTTAAGCATGAGGGTAGTTTTGAAGGTTGGATTCGCAGAATTATGGTAAATACTTGTATTTCTCATCTCCGTAAAAAAAACTTATTAAATCTATCTGACGAAGACTTTGTTTTTAACGAAGCAGCCACAGAAAGTTTAGAAAATACTTCTGTTACAGACATTCAAAAACTGATAGATGCACTGCCAGAAGGATATAAAATAGTTTTTAATTTATTCGCTATAGAAGGATTTAAACATTCAGAAATTGCTTCTAATCTAGGTATTTCTGTAAGCACATCAAAAACGCAATTGTTTAGAGCCCGTAAATTATTACAAAAAAATTATATTAAAATGAATACACTCGAACATGGAAACAAATAAGATTGATACCAACATAAAACAAAAGTTTGCACAACGAGAGCTAGCACCTTCCGCATCTGCATGGGAACGCCTGTCAAAAGAATTAGATGGGCAACCAAAGCATAAAAAAAGAGGTTGGTTTTTGTATACTGGCTATGCGGCTACTGTTTTAATACTTATTTCGGTGGGGATATATACGTTCTCAAGGAATGCTATAGCCGATGAAATATTGGAGAATGTTCTTGTAAAGCAGGAAATAGATACGGTTCAAATCTTGCACAAAATAGATAAAGTTTTTAACGAAGTACCCCTTGAAAAAGCAATCGTGAAGGCAGTAATCGTAAAAGAGAAGCAATTAAAAACATCTATTTTAGAGAAGTCTTCTGTTGAGCAATCGATAGCAGAAATAGAAGCAGATAAAATTCTAAAAAAGGAAGCAGATACACCGGTTGTAACTAAAGAAATTAGAAGTGTTGTAATCGTTGAAGAAAAGAAAGCAATCGTTATTCCGATAAAGGAGACCATTATTAATAAAACGACCACACAACCGATATTAAAAGCGCGCATAAAAGTAAATGCTGAAGAACTATTATATGCGGTAACAAATGAATCTAAATATCCATTTACAATATCTTTCGAACGCAATACAAACAGAGCAGAATTGCTTGCAACAATTAAAAATGAGTTGGAAAAGTCAAATTTCCAGGTAGACCCTAAAATCATTTTAGCGGAAGTAGAGCTGGCTATCAAGGACGACTTTTTTGATAATAATTTTCTAGAAACCATAAGAAAGAGTATCGAGAGTTTTGCCACCGCTGCAGTCAATAGAAATAATTAACAACGTTTAAAAAGGTTTAAAATATAATGAAAATGAAAAAAATAACGCTTTGTATTTGTCTGTTCGCTTCACTTGTTATGACATCACAAGAAAAAAAATCCTTTGAAAAAGAAATCTTTAAAATTTCTAAAAAAATAGATTTTATAACGAAAGCACAGAAAGATTCTTTAAAAGTAAAAGTAATAGCAATTGAAAGTAAATTACAAAAAGGAGAAATCACAAAAAATAAAGCCGCTATTTTAAAGAGTGAAGTGGCTATGTATCATGCAAAACAAATAGAAATTAAAGTTGGTGTGCAGGAAATTTTAATACAACAACTAGTGCAAGATAAAGCCAATGGGAAAATTGCGAGCTCAATAAAAGAGGCTTCTGGAGACAAAAGTTTTTCATTTTTCATAGGGTCAAACGGAATTTTTATAAAAGATGCTGGGACTGATATAAGCGAAATAATAGATAGCTCCCAGAAAAAAAGAACAACAACCCAATTGGTTTTTGCAATGGGTGTAAATAATGTGATCCAAGACCACAGGCAAACTACTTTAAGTGATTCTGAATACAAGTTCTGGCAATCTCATTTTTATGAGTTAGGTTTCAGTTGGAAAACGCGCTTTGCAAAAGAGACATCCCAAATATATTTTAAATATGGCATCTCTTTTCTTTGGAATAATTTGCGATTAGATGAAAATCAATATCATGTGATGTTTGACAATACGCTAAGCCCTGCTACTTTTCCCTTTAAACTTAAAGAGAGTAGGTTACGGCACGTGCAAATGAATTTTCCTGTGCATTTAGAATGGAATTTATCAAGGAATAAAAAAGACAAAGAGGGCCTTGTGCTAGAAGGTATAGACAATCCTTTTAGGTTAGGGATTGGTGGATTTGTTGGGTTCAAGTTAGGAGCGAGACAATATTTAGAGTACAAAGATGCAGCTGGCATGGATAGGAAGGTAGTGGAATATGGTAACTTTAATATGAATACTTTAAACTATGGTTTGAGTGCATATGTTGGATATAAAAGTACTAGCTTGTATGTAAAATATGATTTGAATCCGCTTTTTAGAGATACAGGAATGAGAAATATTTCTATGGGAATTCGTTTTGATTTGAATTAATTGATGCGCAGGAATGACTTTAGCGTAGGAATTGAATGCAGCTAGAAAAAGAATAATTATGCCCCCTAATGTTTACCGATATGAAAGAAAGTGGGGTCAATATTGAGCTATTATTCTTTGGACTACATAAAATTCTAATTTAAGAATACTACACTGCTGCCTTTTATGGCAGAAGCTTTGGTAGCAACGTGCTCTAATTCATTTTTCAGGAAAGTATTCGTTTTGTAAAACAACGATAATAATTATTTGTTTTATATCTATCTAACTCATAAAAAGTCATTATATTTGCATCCTTAAAAATAAACATTTAAAATTTAATTTATGAATCATTACGAAACTGTTTTCATTTTGAATCCCGTTTTATCTGATACTCAGATAAAGGAGACAGTACAAAAGTTTAACGACTATTTGGTTTCTAGAGGTGCCGAAATGATTTCCAAAGAAGATTGGGGCTTAAAAAAATTAGCATATCCAATCCAAAAAAAGAAAAGTGGTTTTTATCACTTATTAGAGTACAAAGTTGCCGGAGAAGAGATTTCTGCATTTGAGTTAGAGTTTAGAAGAGATGATAGCGTTATGCGTTACCTTTCTGTTAGATTAGACAAACATGCTGCTGCTTGGGCAAAAGTTAGAACTGAACGTGTTAAATCTACTAAAAAATAAGAAATGGCAACGATAGAACAACAATCAAAAGGTGGAAAGTCTGCTGACGTTAGATATTTAACGCCATTAGACATAGACACTAAGAAAGAAGCAAAATACTGTAGATTTAAAAAGAAAGATATCAAGTATATCGATTATAAAGATGCAGACTTCTTAATGTATTTAGTAAACGAACAGGGTAAGATTTTGCCAAGACGTTTAACAGGAACTTCATTAAAATATCAACGTAAAGTTGCGCAAGCAATTAAAAGAGCGCGTCATTTAGCGCTAATGCCTTACGTTGGAGATTTGTTAAAATAATAAAGCGTAGAACATGGAATTGATTTTAAGACAAGACGTAGAAAATTTAGGATTTAAAGATGACCTTGTAGCTGTGAAAAACGGATACGGTAGAAACTTTTTAATCCCGTCAGGACAAGCAGTTTTAGCAACTTCATCTGCGAAGAAAGTTTTAGCAGAGAATTTGAAACAACGTGCTTATAAAGAAGCTAAATTAATTGCAGATGCGAATGTAATCGCTGATGCAGTTAAAGGATATGAAATTAAGATTGCATCTAAAGTTGGATCAGGAGACAAATTATTTGGTTCTGTAAACAATATTGATGTAGCTGCTGCACTTGCGAAAGCAGGAACAGACTTAGATAAGAAATTTATCAAGGTTGTAGGTGGTTCTGTAAAGAGATTAGGTAAATACGAAGCTTCTGTAAGATTACACAGAGCGGTAGTTGCGGACATCACTTTTGAAGTGGTTTCAGAGTAATTAACAATTTGTTAAATACTTGTTAAAAAAAAAGTCTACTAATTATAGTAGACTTTTTTTTTGGTTTATATTTACAGTCATTACTAATAAATTAAAACTAATACAACCAATAATCAAAAAAGTAAAAACGATGAAACAAAAGTTATTTATTTTATGTTCTTTAATTTTAGTTTTTAGTCTTTCTGCGCATGCACAGACTACGACTTCAAAAATTAGTGGAACCATAACAGAAAGCACAGGAGCTACTTTGTTTGGAGCAAATATTCTTGCTTTACACACTCCTACAGGTACCTTGTCGGGAACTACAGCCCAAGACAACGGACGTTACAACTTGGCCAATTTAAGAATTGGAGGCCCTTACACAATTACTATTAGTTATATTGGGTTTGAAACTCAGAAATTAACAAATGTATTTTTGACTTTAGGAAAAACAACTAATATAGATGCTGTATTGTCAGACGATGCGAACATGTTAGATGAAATCGTCATTAGTTCTGGGAAAAGTACCGTTTTTAATAATGGAAGAACAGGAGCGCAAACAAGCATTAGATCGAAAGATTTAAGAACCCTACCAACAATTTCAAGATCTGCAGCAGATTTTACACGATTAGATCCTTCCGCAAGTGGGGGTTCTTTTGGTGGTAGAAATGATCAATTTAATAACTTCACGCTGGATGGTTCTATTTTTAACAATCCTTATGGGTTAGACGCTGCAACGCCAGGAGGGCAGACAGCATCTCAACCTGTTTCTTTAGATGCAATAGCGCAAATTTCTGTTTCTACAGCGCCTTATGATGTAACATTATCTGGTTTTACAGGTGCTTCTGTAAATGCAGTAACAAAAAGTGGTACAAACGAAGTTACTGGAACCGTATATGGATTTTTTAGAAATCAAGATTTTACAGGTGGAGAAATTAAAGGTGAAAATATTTTTGTTCCTCAATTAAGACAATCGCAAACAGGAGTTAGTGTAGGTGCACCTATTATAAAAGACAAACTGTTTGTTTTTGTAAATTTTGAAGAAGATGAACGCGTTGATTTAGGACAGTCTTGGTTGCCAAATACAGGATCTAATGGTATCAACGAATCTAGAGTTTTAGTGGCGGATTTAAAAGAAGTACAAAGCGCACTCGCAGGTATTGGATATGACACTGGAGCATACGAAGGCTTTACGCACAATTCTAACAGTTCTAAAGGATTGATCAAATTTGATTGGAATATGAGTAGAGACCATCGGGTTTCTTTCGTTTATAACTTTTTAGATGCTTCTAGAGATTTACCTGCACATCCAACGGCATTAGGTTTTAGAGGACCTAGTTCTCAAATGTTACAATTTGAAAATACAGGATATCAAATTAATAACAAATTAAAATCCTATTTAATCGAGTTAAACTCTACGTTTGACGAGAATACAACCAATAAATTACAAATGGGGTACACTCATTTTGATGATTTTAGAAGTCCTAAGTCGGCACCAATGCCTGCATTTAGAATTCAAGACGGTAGTGGAGGAAATTACATTATTGCAGGACATGAGCCTTTCTCAATCCATAATAAATTAGATCAAAAAGTATTTCAGATTACAAATAACTTAAACGTTTCCAAAGGAGATCATAACTATACAATTGGTTTCTCTTTTGAGAAATTTGAATTTGATAACTCTTTTAACTTAGGAGCATATGGCCTTGGAGACTCTAGAGGTTACGTAGGTGCTTTTGGAGGAGATTTTGCAAATATGGATGGTTTTAGAGCTGGAATTGCCAATGGTTTGTTAGCAGATGCTTTTGCTGCTGCTCAAGCGACCTTTGAAAGTAAAAATGCCGATGATTCTTGGGCATTAGCGGAAACTAATGTAGGGCAGCTTGCATTTTATGTGCAAGATGATTGGAGTGTTAATGATAAATTTAAATTTTCTTATGGAGTGCGTTTCGATAGACCCTTGTTTTTCGACTCTGCTAAAAAAGCACAAGACGTTATAGACGGAACACCAGATTATTTTCCAGGGATTCCTTACATAAATCCTGATTCAGGACAAGTGCAGCAATTGAGTAATACTCAAATGCCTTCTAATGATTGGTTGATTTCTCCTCGTGTAGGGTTTAATTATGACCTAAATGGAGACAGTACTGTGCAATTGAGAGGTGGTACTGGGCTATTTACAGGTCGTTTTCCTTTTGTTTGGTTAGGTAATCAAATTGGAAACCCAAATTTTTGGTTCCAACAAAATGTAGCTCCTGATTATAAGTTTCCACAAGTTTGGAGAACGAGTATTGGAGCTGATGTAAAGCTTAACGATGGTACTATTTTGACGACTGACATTGCGTATACCAAAGATATTAACGGTGCTCATGTTCAGAATTGGGGATTAACGCCTCCTACTGGAAATTTACAGGGAGTCGATTCAAGATTAGTATACACAGCAAACGATCATGTAGTTGGTGCATACGGGAGTCAGGCCAATGCGTATGTGTTTACAAATTCAGATAAAGGACGTTCGTTAAATGCGTCTTTTAAAGCACAAAAAACCTTTGATAATGGGTTGTATTTAATGGGAGCTTATAATTATTTGGATTCGAAGGATGTAAATTCAATTGAAGCAGAAATTACAGGGGATGCGTTTGCTTTCAATCCGGTTTTATCAAATTCAAATACTGCTACTTTAGCAAACTCGAAGTACGGAGACAAACACCGTTTTATTGGAGTTGCTGCTAAATCTTGGAATTATGGAGCAAACAATGAATGGACAACAACACTATCTTCATTCTATGAATTGGCTCAAGGTGGCCGTTTCAATTATACCTATGCTGGAGACATCAATAATGATGGCTCTAACTTGAATGATTTAATTTACATACCTACTGCAGGTGAGCTTTCACAAATGCAATTTTCAACACCAGAAGATGCAATTGGTTTTGAAGATTTTATAAGTCAAGATGCTTATTTAAAGGGCAGAAGAGGACAATATGCAGAGCGTTATGGAGCACTTGCTCCTTGGAGAGGTAAAATGGATGTAAAGTTTATTCAGAATTTAAAAATAATGGACAACAACTCTTTAGAGTTTAGTATCGATATTTTAAACTTTGGAAACTTATTAAATTCAGATTGGGGATTAGTACAGCAGCCAAATGCAGTGCAGCCAATTGGTGTTTCAGTGGATGGTAGTGGAATGCCAACCTATAGCTTTAACTCTAATTTAAAAGAAACATTTGTATATAACTCTACTTTAATTTCCAGATGGCAAATGCAATTTGGATTGAGATATTCATTCTAATTCATAAAAAAAGTTAGATATTTGAACCGCCCATAATTGGGCGGTTTTTTTATGATATCATATGAAATATAGACAACTTACTACAGAACAATTTGAAGGTTTGCACGAAGAATTTTCATTATTTTTAGCATCACAAAGTATTGACGCAAAAGAATGGAAACAAATTAAAGAAGAGAAACCCCTAGTTGCAGCAGATGAAATGAATGTTTTTTCTGATGTAGTTTGGGATGACGTGCTTACAAAAACAGCGTATGTCGAGCATTTTTCTGAAACATCCGTAAACTTATTTAAATGTGAAGACGACGAAATCCATAGAATTGCTATCAAAATAACTTGGGATATTAATTTGTTAGAACAAAAAGGATTTGAATGGTTGATGCAAAACCCGATGGACAACTCCGTTGAAATTTTTAAAGGATCTAAACCTTATAAAGCGGAACGCAATGCCGAGATATTTGATTTAATAGAGAAAGGAAGTGTCATCTCTAAAGGAGAAATATTTGAGTATTTCAATCAATTGGTTTCTTAAAAACCATTAATATTTGATTTTTTGCCACTCATCCATACTTTTTTGTACCTTGTCTATACTTTAATCCGTTTAGACAATAGTATTATTTAAAGGTCCTCTAAATACTTACTTTCGTTAAGAGACAAAAAAAGAATCTATTTATGGAAAAGAGACTAGACGTATTACTTATTGAGGATAACTTGATAGAGGTAATGAAAATGGAAAGAGCTATTTCATCATTAGGGTTAAATCACATTATTAATGTGGCGAATAACGGTGAAGAAGCGCTCGAAATTTTAGAAGACAATCAGCAGTGGCCTGATTTGATTTTATTAGATTTAAATATGCCAAGAATAAGTGGAATAGAATTTCTAATGATTTTAAAAAATAATGAGGACTTAAAACACATTCCTACTGTAATATTAACGACCTCAGACAATCAAAAAGACATCGAGGAATGTTATAGAATAGGAGTTTCGGGTTACATCGTAAAACCTTTAAAATATTATGATTATGTGGACAAAATACAGAACGTATTATCGTACTGGGGCATCAATGAAATAAAACAATAAGAGACGCTATTGCCAGCTGTTTTAAACACACAAAAAAAAACGGAAACTAGAACTTTAGGTACAAATATGTTGCATTGGAGTAAAAGCGCGCATCCAAATTAAATAACTTGTTTGATAGACATGGTGCTTGTGCCCTGTTTTATTAAAAGCTGAAGGGCCTCTAAAGATTCTTCGACATAAGACTTTTTATATAGCCTTTTTAAAAAACGTGAATTTATACGCAAACTAGAAGGGGTTTATGACTTTCAAAAAAGATAGCAATTGATATATCGCAAACGATGGTCGCTGAAATAAAAGGACTGGAAAGTACAATCAGTCAGTAATAAGAAGTTAATGGATTCAGAAAGGAACGACATATTAAAAAAATCAATCGAGACGTCAAAAAAGGCAAGAAATGCTGCGGAAAAAAAGTTAAAAGAGAAAACCCAGGAAGTACAACTTTTAAGAAATGAATTAAAAGAAATACATTCAAAGTTCGCAGAGATTACCACCCAAAAAAAATGCGAGTCAGCAGGTATTTTTGAAAATATTAATGATGGTTATATTTGCATGGACCTCTCTGGTAATGTTATCAAGATGAATGGCATCGCTATTGACTTTTTTGGATATGATATCCATAAAGAAAAACTTACTGTTTCCGATCTAATTCATCCTGATGACTTAGAATACGGCACAAAATCATTTAAGACTTTATTTAAAGAAGGTGTATTTACCAATTACAGAACAAGAGCTTTAACAAAAGATAAGCGCATAAAGTGGGTCCAGGTTAACGGGAACTTGATCATGGACGCTGGAAATAAACCAATTGGAGCGCAAGGGATTATTAGAGACATTACTTCTGATAAACAAGATGAAGAGTTACGTACAGAATCAGAGAACAGGTTAGCTTCCCTTATTTTAAATTTAGACTATGGTGTATTATTAGAAGATGAAAACGGCAAAATAACTTTAACAAATACGAAGTTCTGTGAGCTCTTCAAAATATCCACATTACCAGATTCTCTGAAAGGGATGGAAAGCGCGGTTGCTTTGGGAAATGTTAAGGAGTTATTTCAAAAACCAGAAGAATTTATTGCGAGGGTTCAAAGTATCTCAGAAAATAAACAAGCAGTTATTGGAGAGGAAATAACGATGGTTGACGGAACTATCTTAGAGCGAGATTTTACTCCAGTTTTGCAAGGAGAACTGCACATAGGCCAACTTTGGTCCTATAAAGTTATTACCTTAAGAGAACAGTATCGAAAAAGTTTAGAGGCTCAAAAACTGAAATATAGTAATATTATTGAGAATATGAACCTCGGTTTAATTGAAGTAAATAAAGCAGATGAAATTTTAATGGTGAACCAGAGTTTTATTGAGATGTCTGGTTCATCGCGAGCGGAACTGTTGGGTAAAAAAGGCAAAGCTTCATTTGAGCTTGTGAATGACATAGATCGGATAAAAATAGAAAATGATAAACGTCATAAAGGGGAATCTTCTTCTTATGAGATTAAAATAAGAAACAAGGAAGGTGGTATTCGAAACTTATTAATAAGTGGCGCACCGAACTATGATATTAATGGGAAAATAATAGGTTCTATAGGGATTCATTTAGACACTACAGAGGTAAAACGAAAAGAAGAGTTAGTAGAACAAATAAAATATGAGTTAGATACTATTGTGCACAATAGTTCTATGGGTATTGTTTTAACCAATCGTGGTCGCATCATCAAAACAAATGTTGCGATTCAAAGCATGCTTGGATATACGGAGTTAGAATTAAGGAACTTATCAATAAATGATTTGTTTTCTCCAGAAGATTATGCTTCTTTTAAAACCTATATAAGACAGATTAATATGCAAGATATTGATAGTTTTGTATTTACAAAAAGATATAAGAAGAAAGATGGCTCGGGTATTTGGACAAAAACAAATGTTAATATTGTTAGAGATAAAAACAGGAAAATAAAACATCAGGTAGTATTCATTGAAGATATTACTTCAGCAATAGAAAAAACATTCATAATTGATTTAATAAATAATTTAACAAAGTCAATATTAGATAAAACAGACATTACAGAGATTGCTTGGGAAATTGTAAATAATATTGCGGGCTATTTAGATTCCGATGATTGTGTTATTTATTTAGTAGATAACGAAAAAGAAATCATAGAACAGATTGCGGTTTATGGAGATAAATTAGCAGGTAAGAAGAAGATTATTAATAAACTAGTGCTTGCAAAAGGAAAAGGTATTGTTGGAAGTGTTGCTACGTCAGGAGTTTCTGAAATCATTAAAGACACCTCTAAAGATCCACGGTATATAATGGATCAAGAAAGACGTTTTTCAGAAATAGCAGTGCCTATTATGAGTAACGGAAAAGCCATCGGTGTGATTGATTCTGAGCATAAACAAAAGAACCATTACACAACGGAACACGTGAAAACCCTTGAGAGTATTGCTAGTTTAGTGGCTATAAAATTAAGAACAGCAATAAGTATAAGAGAGCGTAAGAAAGTAGAAACACGAAATGAACAACTTCTTGAAAAATTAGAAAAGAGTAATAATGAATTGGATGAATACGCACATACGGTTTCTCACGATTTAAAAACTCCTTTGCAAAGTATAGAGGCCTTAGTTTCTTGGATCAAATCTGATAATATAGAAAATTTAGATGCAATTTCTTTAAAGAATATATCGCTAATAGAAGATACATTGGAAACGATGAACCAGCTAATTACTAATATTCTAAAATATTCTATTGCGGGAACCGTATTATATACAGAAGAAAGTGTAGATTTAAACGCACTTTTAGGAGAAATAAAAAATGTTTTAGTTATTCCAGAAAAATTGACCATTACTATTTTATCAAACCTGCCGATGGTGAAAGGAGATAAAACGAAGTTTCAACAATTATTTCAAAACCTAATAGGGAATGCGATTAAATTTAATAAAAAAGAAAATGGCACTGTAGAAATAGATTGTATTGAAAAAGATTCATTTTATCAATTCTCAGTGAAAGATAATGGGATTGGAATTGAAAAAAAATATCATGACAAGATTTTTAAAATATTTCACTCATTAAATAAAAACAAAGAATCTACGGGAATTGGTTTATCAATTGTTAAAAAAATAGTGAATTTATATGATGGTGAGATCTGGTTGGAGAGTTCACTAAATGTTGGGTCGACATTTTACTTTACTTTGAAAAAATAAAATGAAAAGGATGAATCTCAAAAGTAGTAAAAGAACGTAATAGCGACCTCTTAATGATCGGCCTTCCTTAAAATTAGGTATTATATTTGAATTAAAACAAACAAATAAGTATGGAATTTCCAAACCTAGAGTATATAAATCAATTAGCAGGAGGAGATGCAGCTATTAAAATGAAACTCATACATATTATAAAGACAGAGTTTCCAGAGGAAAAAAAGGAGTATTATAGGAGTATCGAAGTAGGAGTTTTTCCAAGAATAGAGGAAAATGTTCATAGAGTTAAACATAAAATCAGTATTTTAGGACTGACTAAAGGGTATGAAGTAGCAAATGCGTTTGAATACAATCTTCGAAATTTAGATTTAAAGGGAAAAGAAGATTTTGAGAAAATATTAATAGTAATAACAGAGTATATTAAAACTATTTAAATTTTATGAAATGTATTATTATTGATGACGAAAAGATGGCTAGGGTCATTTTAAAGACGCTTTGCAATGAAATTCAATCCTTGGAAGTTTTAGAAGACTTTCCCAATGCTATAGAAGCTATAAAGTACTTGAATAAAAACCGAGTTGATCTTATCTTTTTAGACATTCACATGCCAAATTTTAATGGCTTAGATTTTATTAGAAGTTTAAAAGATCCACCTAAAATTATTTTAATTACTTCCGACCCAAATTTTGCAATAGAGGCCTTTGAATATGATTTTATAGTTGATTATCTTTTAAAGCCACTTCAGCTTGATCGTTTTAAGAAAGCAATTGAAAAAGCAAAGACCAAAAACTTGACATTAGCTTCCAAGGAAACGAGCACTAGTATAAATGAAATTGAGAATGATTTCTATATAAGTATCGATAGAAGGTTAATAAAAATAGACTTGCCTAGTATTTACCTAATAGAGGCCAAAGGAGACTATATTAAAATAAAAACTGAAAATAAAGACTATATCGTTCATTCTACACTTAAAAAGATAGAAGAAAAGTTGCCAGACTCTTTGTTCTTGAAAATTCATCGCTCGTTTATTATCAACCTAAAAAAAATCATCGACATCGAGGACAATAGTGTGCTTATAAAAAAAGATGTCATTCCTGTGAGTCGCTCTAAAAGACCGGAATTAATGAAGCGTTTGGACTTACTTTAACAGTTCATCTAAGCAAATCCCACATTTTGTCTATCGTTAAACGAGCAAAGACGAATATTAATAATCGTTTATAGGATAGGCTTTACTTTTATGGTATAAAACGTATATCATGAAAAACTTCATCTTTATCGGTATCTCGACGTTCATAATATCCATAAACGCTCAAGTTTTTCTCCCTTCTGATACTGCGTTTTCAAACGGAATAGAAAGTTCAAATACGGCTTTTAAATTAGAAGATAAAGAAACATTTATTAGCACTTCTTCAACAGTTAATTTTATCGAAGTAGCGCACACAAAACCCATTGCGAATCTGGATCTTGTGCGAACAGCCATCGGGAATGATATAGAAGCATTAGATGATCAAGACAACAAAACTCAAAAAAGCAAGGTCCACTTTACCGATAGTAAATTAAAATTGGTGTCATACGATTTTGGCACCGTAGCAAACTTTATTATTTTTTCTGGAGCAGGAGCCGTTGCAAATACAGGAGTTTCCACATTTACAGGAGATGTTGGTTCTCATGCAGGAGCTATAGCAGGCTTTGGAGCACCCACCGTTTTGAACGGAACGGTAGAAAATGCAAATCCAATTACATTACAAGCTTCTATAGATTTGACTGCGCTATGTTTACAACTTCAAAATACACCAACAACAGTATCAAATCATATTGTAAACTATGGAAATGGGGAAACCCTACTTCCTGGGATATATGCAGCAGGTTCGGCTGCAACGCTTACCGGAGCTTTAACATTAGATGGGCAAGGGGATGCGGACGCAGTCTTTATATTTAAAATTGGTGGAGCATTCGCGGCCGCTGCGGGATCATCAATTATTTTAACAAATGGTGCTTCTTCTGATAATGTGTATTGGATAGCAATTGGAGCCGTTGCTTTGGGGGCAGGCTCTACTATGTTTGGCACTTTCATAGGCTACCCAGGAGCGGTTTCATCCGCTCTAGGTGTAGCTCTAGAAGGCAGATTGTATGCCACTGCAGGAGCTATCGCAGTTAGTAATATGACAGCTGCGCTTCCAGTAGCTCCACCTGCGTATAATTACCTGGGAAGCTATGCATCAAATGGAACACCACTCTATTTAGAAGACCCTAGTGACACTGTTTCGGAAGCGACACAAGAAGTAATAAGCAACTCATTACCGGATGATTATCCAGTTCCTGACTACAATCCTCAATATATTACTTCTAGCTATGATACCAATCTTAAAATTGAAGGAGCTACAGATATTTGGGTAACATTTATAAGTGAGGGCGTAGCTGCTAAAAATGTGTTAGGCTTTTATACCTACGATATAAATAACCCATCTGCTACGGCACCAACTAAAGACGAGATCACTATTATTTTTCCTAATGTTTCAGGGGTATCGAGTGGTGGTGGATTGCAGGTTGGAGATAAAGTAAATATTGGAACTTTTGGAGCAGGAACAGGAATTGGATGGGTATTACTTGCAGATGCTTGGAATTCAACAGATTTAGAGGTTGGAGATAGTGCATGGGAATTGTATTCAAACCCTGATTATAACCCAGAAAGTTTGGCATCCTTAAGACATCACAATGTGTTGTTAGAAGACGCAGTTAATGAAAGGATTGTTTTGGGTTTTGAAGATATTAAAAGGGATGATAACGCATGTGATAACGATTTTAATGATGCAGTTTTTTATATAACAGCAAGTGCGTATCAAGAAATAAATACAAATAATTTTGCAGACATTAATAGTGCTTATGACGTGTCGTCAGGCAATGAAGGTGGATTAGAAAGTAATGGTTCTTTAGCAGCGCTAATTGCAAAAAGGAATTTTAATAGAAAAAAAGAAGGGAATACTCTGAAAAATATAGAAAATCAAAAAGAGTTTATAAAAAAGAACCTCACTGAAAAACTGACGGGCACATCTTTAATGCAATACTTGCCAGAAACAGGAATGTATCGCACGGAAACGGCGTCCGTTTCAAGTCCCAATGACTTAGTCGGATTCACCAATGCAGATGAAGTTTTTTCAGTTGACTACTATCAAAATGGGATTAGAGTATCTGCAGTCCTGGCCACTGGGACTACGGGCAAGATTTACGACCATTCTAAAGTAATTTGCGACAGATTGAATGGTGGAAGCTTGGAAGATGTAAGAACAGTAGTAACGCGTGGACATCAAATTATTAGTTCAATAATTAAACGAAAAACAGGTGAAATTGAGTATACTTTAAGTTTTTCAATAAAATTGAATACTCTAGAAAACGAATTGTTTAGTTTTTGGAATATCGATCAATATCCAATGGGGAATTATCAAAATTTTCAAATTTGGGGAAGTTCATTTTCACAAGTGTTTTCCATTGCTAATTATATTATTGACCAGCATACAAACCAACACGGTTTAATGAGTACTGCTTTAGAAAATGTAACGCCGAATGTCTTTGTGAGATCTGGAGAGTATTTAAATGGATTTATTAACCTGAATATTATAAACAAAACAAAGGAGCGATCTATTGATTTTTCTGGAAGTATAGCAGAAACAGAGGTCTCTAATCGTTCTGTTATGAATAACAGCTATGCGCTAACAGGAGACTATAATGATAGATTGTCGATAGAGACTGGAATTATTTTTGACATTGGTTTTTCTTTGCAAAAAGATAGTGACACTCAAAAAGATGCCTTATACCTAGCAGATGGTCCTTGGGGATTAGATTATTTAAAAGACTATGCTACTGTTACAAACTTTGAAGTAACTACTTCAGAAATAGAATTTAGTGATGCTGTATATGAAATAGATAGAAATGCGTCAGTTTCTGGTGAGGTAAAAGGGAATGTTAATTTATTTAGACATCTTTTACCTGGTGATCAAACTTTAAAGATGACAGCGTATAATTTCATCAACTTTGTAATCAGTAATAATGAGCCTATAGAACTGATTATTATGCAAGAAGAAGATCGGGAATGGGAGAACCGAATTCGATATGTAATCCCCAAAACTAATACAGCGCAATCCTTGTCCATTCCATTTACCGATTTTACCGATAGTGCTGGAAACCCTGTTGAAATAACAAATATCAAAACAGTTGTTTTCTCAATAATTGGAGATTATATGAATAATATCTCGTTTGAGATGTCTGTGCATAAATTATCATTTAGTAGTCAAGATATTCTTAGTGTACAAGAGGCAAATATTAAGAAAAACAGTAGATTAATAAATTACCCTAATCCATTTAAATACCATACTATAATTCGTTTAACTGCGCCTTCATCGCATGTTTTTATTCAAGTATTTGATGTTTTAGGAAGAACAGTGGATTTTCAAAAAATAAGCACAGATACAGATTCAAAAAGTATTTATTATAG
>Ga0209279_10000203_pt1 | contig 40924 bp, 48 predicted proteins | sample CoawatmetaG00DNA_3_FD_187508 | JGI IMG/M metagenome (GOLD analysis project Ga0209279, IMG submission 187508) | Marine microbial communities from the West Antarctic Peninsula - Coastal water metaG006-DNA (SPAdes) (version 2) | ecosystem: Environmental > Aquatic > Marine > Coastal ...
AATATACACGTACTATAATAATTTTTGATTAGAGATTAAGTAAAGACTTAATGAAAATATTATTTGAACAGAATTTAAATACACACTTGCAAAATAAGACAAAAACGAATATTATTTTTAATTTATTAATTACTAACTCAAAATTAGAGTTATCAGATAAAGATTTGATTCTTTAACTGTTGTTTGTCTACCGATTTAATTATTAAATTAAAAACTTTCTAAATTATGGCGAAAAAAATTTTATACCAAGATGATGCAAGACGAGCTTTAGAACGCGGTATGGGAATAATGGTCGAAGCTGTTTCTGTTACTTTAGGACCGAAAGGTCGAAATGTTGTTTTAGAAAAATCGTATGGATCTCCTCAAATTGTAAATGACGGAATTACTATTGCAAAAGAAATTAGTTTAGAAGATCATATCGAAAACACAGGTGTTTCGTTAATACGCCAAGCGGCCGCGAAAACAAACGATGTTGCAGGTGATGGGACTACAACAGCCACAGTGTTAGCTTACGCTATGGTAAAAGAAGGGTTAAAAAATGTCGCGGCTGGGGCAAATCCAATTTCTATTAAATTAGGGATGGAAAAAGCAAGTCAATATTTAGTGACCCAAATTAATGAATTTGCACAACCGGTTGAAGATATTCAAGCTATTCAACAAGTTGCTTCAATTTCATCAGGAAATGATGAGGCTATTGGTCAATTGATAGCCGATGCTCTATCAAAAGTCGGAAAAGAAGGGGTTATTTCATTAGAAGAAGGAAAAGGAATACTTACAGAGTTAGAGATTACGGAAGGAATGAAATTAGAAAAAGGATTTATCTCCCCTTATTTCATTACAAACACTGATAAAATGGAGGCGCTATACGAAAATCCTTTAATTTTACTAACAGACAAACGTATTACATTGGTACAACAAGATTTATTACCTGTTTTGGAACAAGTTACCAAAACGAAACGACCACTGATTATTATTGCTGAAGATATTGAAAAAGAAGCACTAGCTACCCTAATTTTAAATAAATTACGTGGAATTATTAATGTTGTTGCGGTTCGAGCGCCTGGTTTTGGTGAGTTACGTAAACTAATTTTGGAAGATATTGCCATCTTAACAGGTGGTACTGTTATTACTCAAGACGCAGGTTTAAGTTTAGATAATATTCAATTAAATTTATTGGGAGAAGCGCGGCGTGTTATTATAACAAAAGATACTACTACAATTGTTGCTGAAGGTACTGAAAAAGAAATTAAAGTTCGTTGTGAACAGTTACGTAAACAAATTAATTTAGCTGATACAGACTATGAAAAAGAAAAACTGCAGGATCGAATTGCAAAACTTTCAGGTGGTATCGCTGTTATTAAAGTAGGAGCTGTTACAGAAACTGAGATGAAAGACAAAAAGTTACGATTAGAAGATGCTATTAATGCGACACGTGCAGCTGTGGAAGAAGGAATTGTTCCAGGTGGAGGTGCTACGTTTGCTCACTTATCTCAAACTATTAAAGCGTGGGCAAAAAATAATTTAAAAGATGACGAGTTAATAGGTGCTATAATTATTGCAAATGCAATTCTAGCACCACTTAAACGAATTGCTGAAAATGCGGGCATTAATGGTGCTGTAATAGTTGAACATATTCAACAACAAGATTTTGAAGTAGGTTATAATGCAGCAAAAAATGCGTATGGTAATATGTATGAATTAGGTATTATTGATCCAGCGAAAGTGACAAGATCAGGTTTACAAAACGCAACTTCTATTGCGAGTATGATTTTAACAACAGAATGTATTATTGTTGACCAAGCTTAGATTTCCCGAGTTATTTTTAACGTGACGTTTTTATAATGAAACTAAAACTTTTTTAGACCATATCATGTCCTTTGATTTTTTGTTTTATATCAGAGCATGATATGGTATTATATAAATAGATGATGTGAAATATCCTTCGAATAACGTCTTTGTATATACAGAAACTTGACCCTCGTCTGGAAAAACTTTTATACTACTAGATAATTAATAAATCCTCAGTAGCTCAGTGGTAGAGCAATCGGCTGTTAACTGATTGGTCGTAGGTTCAAGTCCTACCTGGGGAGAATATAAAAATAACTTAAAACGTTTTTAAAATGATAAACAATAATGACAAATTAAAAATTGGTGATAAATATTTCGCATCAAGATTAATGTTGGGAACTGGAAAATACAAAACAGTTGAACAAGCTGTCAAAAGTATTTCGCAAAGCGACTGTGAACTTATAACGGTAGCTATTCGACGATTACCAACAGAATTAAAAATTGATAACACAAGTTTCATTAATTCTTTAGATTGGAATAAATGTTGGCTTTTACCCAATACGGCGGGTTCTCAAACAGCTGACGAGGCAGTCCGAATGGCTTATTTAGGTCATGAATTTGCATGTCGTTTAGGGCAAGAAGACAATTTTTTTGTAAAATTAGAGGTAATATCTGATCCGAAATATCTTTTACCGGACCCCTTAGGAACACTTAAAGCTGCACAGTTTTTGATTAACAAAGGATTTACTGTATTACCTTATATAAACGCGGATCCAATGTTAGCTATGCACTTAGAAGATTTAGGCTGTGCTACCGTAATGCCGTTAGGTTCCCCAATTGGTTCAGGGCAAGGATTGAAAAACCTAGATAATATTAAAATTATAATTGAAAACGCAAAAATTCCTGTAATTGTAGATGCTGGAATTGGTATGCCAAGTGATGCTTCATTAGCCATGGAGTTAGGAGCTGATGGAGTATTATTGAATACAGCCATAGCACAAGCAAAGCACTCATCAAAGATGGCGACAGCAATGAAACTTGCGGTTGAAGCTGGGCGTATGGCTTATCTGGCAGGACCAATGAAAAAAAAACAATATGCTCGCGCAAGTTCACCATCTACAGTAATTTAGGAACTAACTTTTATCTACTTGGAAAATAGATCATATATCTCCAAGTAGATATTCTTTTAATGATTAATCATTTTTCTTGTCTTTTAAAAGAGATGGGTTTACAGAACTATAATCTACAATTACCACAATGTTATTTTCGTAATCTGTAGAAACCGTTAGTTTAGTGCCAGGATGTAATGTTTTTGACAAACATTGTTCAGCTAAATTATCTTCTAATAATCGCATAACTGCCCGACGTAATGGTCGAGCACCATATATCGGATTGTAACCTTGTTCAACAATGATTTGTTTTACTTTTGTTTCGACTACTAACGAAATATTCTGTTTGCACATTCGATCAACTAATTGTCGAATCATAATTTCAGCAATTTCTTTAATGTTTTGTTTGTTTAAATGCTGAAAGATAATAATTTCATCAAGACGATTTAAAAACTCTGGGCGGAAATAGTTTTTTAGTTCTTCATTTACTAAAAAAGATATGCGTTTTGAAAGTTCTTCATCATCTTTCTTTTCTTCTTCATCAAGAGGTAAAATATCATCAAAGAAATCATATCTGCGGTCTCTCTTCTTTTGTACTGATTTTTTTGTCAGATGCTGAATATTACTTTCACGTTCAATAATTTTAGCACCAACGTTTGACGTAAGAATTATAAGAGTATTTTTAAAATCAATAAGACGTCCTCGTGAATCAGTCAATCGTCCATCATCAAGAATTTGTAATAGTAAGTTAAATATATCACCATGAGCTTTTTCAACTTCATCAAATAAGACAACGGTATACGGTTTCGATCTGACAGCTTCTGTAAGTTGGCCCCCTTCTGAGTGGCCAACATAACCTGGTGGTGATCCGATCAATTTTGCAACTGTATGTTTCTCCATAAATTCAGACATATCTAAACGAACCATTGTATCGTCGCCGCCAAACATATATTCTGCTAAGGCTTTTGTCAATTCTGTTTTACCTACTCCTGTTGGACCAGCGAAAATAAAACTCGCAATTGGTCTATCTGGGTTACGTAAACCTACCCGTGCTCTACGAATAGCTTTTGACACAGACACAATTGCATGGTGTTGACCAATTAACCGTTCATGTAATATGTCTTCCATGTTTAAAAGTTTTTCTGATTCTGTATCAGAAACTTTTGTCATGGGAACACCTGTCCAACCGGATACTACTTCTGCAACATCTTCTTCTGTTACTTTCTCAGGGTCTTGACGTGAAATGCCAGCTTTTTCACGCATTAAGAACGCTTGTTTCATTATTATAAGCTGATCACGAATTTCTCGTTCATAATCCCATTCAATCTGAGCTTCAGTATAATTTTGATTCCGAACTTCACGCTCTTTATTTGCCATAGTATCTCTTAATTCTTGTATTAATAAAAGAACTCCGTTTGGAAAGATAGTACTAGCTAACCGTACTGCAGAACCGGCTTCATCAATAACATCAATCGCTTTATCTGGTAAATAGCGATCAGCAATAAATTTGTCAGCTAAAACAACTGCTTGTTCAATCGCATTGTCGTCATAAGTCAAACCATGGTGCGTTTCAAATTTCATTCGTAAACCTAACAAAATATCGATGGATGTTTTAACACTAGGTTCATTGACTTTTATCGGCTGAAAGCGTCGTTCTAATGCTGGATCTCGTTCAATATATTTTTTGTATTCATCATTTGTCGTAGCTCCTATACATCTAAATTTACCCCGTGCTAAAGGTGGTTTTAAAATATTAGCTGCGTCAACTGCACCTTCAGCTGCTCCTGCTCCCACTAACGTATGAATTTCGTCAATAATTAAAATAATGTGACTATCGTTTTCAGCTTCTTCAATAACCCTTTTCAAACGTTCTTCGAACTCACCTCGATATTTTGTTCCGGCAAGTAAACTACCGAGGTCTAAAGACATTAACGAATTTTTCTCCAAAAATTGTGGTACGTCACTTCTTACTATCAATAGAGCTAACCCTTCTGCAACTGCGGTTTTACCAACTCCTGGTTCACCCATAAGAACGGGATTATTTTTACCACGTCTAGCTAAAGCTTTGATAATTTCTTGAATTTCTTTATCTCTTCCTATTACGGGGTCTAATTCTCCTTCTGCAGCTTGTAATGTTAGATTCTTCGAATATTCTTCCAGCGTAGGAGCATCAATTTCTTTAGGTCTTGCCAACCCATCGACCGCTTCTCTTTCAGCATAGGGGTCGAGAATTGATTCTTGGTGCTCTATAATTAAGTCTAAAACTTTTGATCGTAGTTCATATATATCTACTCCTAATTTTCGAATTGTACGAATAGCAATTCCATCTTTTTCAGCAATTAAAGCTAAAAGAAGATGTTCGGTGCTTACAAAATTCTGCCCGAGGTCCTTCCCTTCCTGTAGCGCCAGCTCTAGTACTCTTTTTGCCCTAGGGGTGAAAGGTATTTCTGATCCAACAAAACCTTTGCCTCGTCCTATATACATTTGAACTTCTTTTCTAGCTTTTCGGAGATTAACCCCGCAGTGACGTAACGCTCGCGCACCTAAACCATATTTTTGCCCAATGACCCCTAAAAGAAGTTGTTCTGTACCCACAAAGTTATGACCCATTCTTCGAGCTTCTTCTTGACCAACCATAATCACTTTAATTGCACCTTCTGTAAATCGTTCAAACATATGAATGGTTTCCTTTAATTTTTAACAATATTTGTAGCTTTTTGTTACTATTCACTTACGATTATTTTCATCGTAAAAGCTATCTATTTTTAGAAAAATATTAATTTTTGTTTTTTATAATAAACTGTCCGGTTTATTATTCGGCTTGCTATAATTTTTATTAAAGTTATCTTATCCATAGAACTAAATCTTTAAATCTTCTGGGTAGATTTAAAGATTTATTCGTGCTATGGATCTTTTTTCTCTAAATAAATAAAAGTTGTTGGCCGAGAGTTTTGTCTTCCCGCCTGTAGAATAGATTTAGCTAATGATAAAGCTTGATCGGTAGCTTTAGTAGCTTTTCTTTTCCAAACTGATTTTCGTGAATTTTTTTTAGACTTTGATGTTCGTTTTTTTGGTACCGCCATAATTATATGAATCAGAAATACAAGTTATATGATATATGAAATAGTGATAAAAGTCAACTTTTTAATATTCAGTCTAAAAAAGTAATTTTTCTTATATTAAAAAATGAGCTATTAACGTGAAAGACGTTGAATTTGTTGTATGGCTAGACGGCCTATATTGTATAAAGCCCAACTTCCTGCAATTAGAACCGGGAAAGCAATCACAAGTAAACGAGTATCCATAAATGACAATCCTTTAAAAATAATAATCACTATCTATTATAGTTGATAATAGAATATTTTTTAACTTTTCTGAAAATATAAAATATTTTTGGAAAACAGTTGACATTAGAGTCAATAAGTTATATGATAAATTACACATTTTCTTAAAGATAAAGTTGTAGCAGTAATTTGTGTTTTAGCAATCGGTTTCTCCACACTTCTGACTAATAAGATCGTTAAAACATTTCTTGTTGCAATACCAGTAAGTAAAATTCAATTTTAGGTACCTGAATACTAATAGGTAGCGCTTATGGGATGCGCGTGTAGAATATTATCAAACAAGCAAATCCAGCATACATAACTAGAAGTCTGATGGAACATATTATTTCGAATGACGCTCTTTTTGAATATAAAATTAATCTGAAATCAGCTAAGGTATCTAAGCTTTAGTACTTTAGTAAGACCATAACCAGTCTCTAAGGCTGTATTCATAACTTTATTTCGCTAGCTATTAATCGAGAAAATATTTAGTTAACGACTCTTTTGAATGTTTCAAAAAAGTTATATTAAATCGGCACCATTTTTATTTATTAATAAGGAACGTAAGATATAAGGGTCCAGTTTCGTATTTTCTTTGATCTTTTGAAGATACTTAGGCACCGTGGAAAAATTTATCTGAATGAAATTCCCTCTTTTTTGATCATCTATTGTGTACGCTAGATAAAGTGTGCCTTTTGATATGATCGAAATGTCTGAAGCACTTAACAACTGTAAGTTTCTAGCGTAATTAAATGACCAAGTTTTTAATTCACTCTTATTAAATTCTTCAGTTAATACAATGACCATTTCATATTTTATCTTTTCTGCCATATATTAATACCAATTTTTTGTAAAGATAATACAATAGTAACATAATAAAATAATTGAGTCAACTTATTTAATTACTTTTATTGAAATATCAAGCTTTATATACAGATACTTAGTAATTAGGAATAATTGGCGGTATAGCCAAGTGGTAAGGCAGTGGTTTGCAAATCCTCTACCCCCAGTTCGAATCTGGGTGCCGCCTATACGTATTATCCTACACAGTTGCTCTTATTTTGACATCGAAATAGTATTGTATTATATTTAAATTTTGTTTCGCGGGGACGTGGTGGAATTGGTAGACACGACGGACTTAAAATCCGTTGCCTAGTGATAGTGCGTGAGGGTTCAAGTCCCTCTGTCCCCATATAATACAGTATAATTAGTGATAAAAAACCTATCTGATTTTTTATTACACAATCTTTTCCTAAGGACGCCTTTTAAACCTCGAGATCAATTAGTTTTTGGGACAACTTCTACATTATAGAAAAAACTTCTGAGAAGGTTCCTCTCTCGCATTGATGTTAATGAAATCTCTAGTAGTAATATTTAATCTTCGTGGTTATTCTCCACGCATTCTTTCTCTAACAACACTATTACATAGGAACCATAGTCTAAGATAATTTTAATAATATTTTTATATAAATATTTTACTAAAGTATAGTTTATCTTTTAACTCGATTCTGTAATTAGTTAAAAGTGAATATCCAAAAATAAAAAGCTACGCTGATTTTTGTTACGGTTTTCTTGTTCTTCAAACGTAAAGTTTGATTGACGGTAAGAAAAACAACGCGTTTTCATTTTTTATCAAGTTGCTTAAATTATTAGAAAAACTATAGGTTTAGCTCACTATTACAATAAGATCTAATTTTAATAAAGTTTTGCCGAAGGAAAAGTTTGCGTCATTATTGGATACCAATTGTGTCAGGAATTAATTTTTCACCAGAAAAGAATGGTTTGAAATTTTTGAAAGTGTTAATTATCCATTTAATTCACTCAAAAATTTCGAATATAGAAATAATAGGACAATTATTAGATAGGTTTTCTATACTTTATGATAACCAACCATAACTATGTAACCCTTTACCCAAAAAGTTAACACCTAAATAACATATCCAAATTACGAAAAATCCTACTGAACCTAAAATTGCTGTTTTCTTACCTTCCCAACCTTTCGTAATACGTGAATGTAAATAAGTTGCAAAAATAATCCAAGTTATCAATGCCCACGTTTCTTTTGGATCCCAACTCCAATAAGATCCCCAAGCTTCGTTAGCCCAAACGCCACCTGCAATAATACCTACAGTCAAAAAAGGGAAACCGAGCCCAATAATTCGATAACTCCAATTATCGATACTATGTAATAATTTTAACTTTCCTAACTCCAAAAATTCGTCTGAGGGTGAAAAAAGTTTTGCCTCATAATAATCCACCATTACATTATAAAGAGGTGAATAAAATTTGTCAATTGCCTGTAAGTCTACTTCTTGATATTTAGAAATTACCAGAAAGAGAATACATAACAAAGATCCCATAATTAACATTGCATAACTTAGCATCATCATACTAACGTGCATCATAAGCCAATTTGATTGCAATGCAGGAACCAAAGGGCTAGCTTTTTGCATGTCAGCTGACAAAGTTAAATTAGCAAATCCATTTATTAATAAAGCTACGGGTATTAATATTGCACCCATCAATTTACTTTTGGTTTTAAACTCAATGAATAAATAGATTGTCAAAAGAGTCCAGGTTAAAAAAAGTAATGATTCATATAAATTACTTAAGGGAAAATAACCAGAAATAATCCAACGTGAACAAAGTATAAAAAAGAGTAACAAATTTGCAATAATTGAACCAATTCGACCTATTTTTGAGAAGCCTGTTGTTCCAGGTAAAAAAAGTAAACTAACCCAATAAATTATCATACCGAATAACAAAATACCAAAGACAATATTAGACAGATAATTTTGTATACTATCCCAACCCATTTTTGTTTTATCCTTTTATTAAAGTTGAACACTTATAAAATAATATTGTAATATAATATTATTTATTTTGATAAAGTTTTTACTTTAATATTATGAGAAGTTATTTGTAAAAGTTGAAAATTATTAAATAAACGATATCTTACTCATTTAATGATTTTCAACTTTTAACATTAGAATAATTTTCAGCGAAATTAGCCTAACAAAAATTAAATATAGATTATATTATAAATTTGGTGTTCTCACTTCTAACTTTCTACGAACATTAGTTTATATCGGCAAATTGCTCAATATTAATGCTATTGGCATTCGTCATTGTATCCCACTGTGCCATATCAAAAGAATTAAGGATTTTATTGTCTTCTCCATAATAATCAGTTTGTAAAATACCAGAATCATACATATATTTTGCCTGTAGACTATTTAGTTTTTCAATCATCCTTATTATATCTTGTTCTTGCAGTTGTCCCGACTCGTCTTGCGGGTAAGGCGAAACAAATACTTTTTGTGGCTTATGATATTTAAGCCCTCTTGACTGTAACCTCACACTTTCTTCAACGGCTTCTAAACACGCTATCTTATATCTTTGTAATATTATCTCATTGAGACGGGGTGTGTCTAATATATAATTTTCAGCTTGTTCTCTTAAAAGATCAATTTCTTCTTGTTTAAGTGTTGTAGTTCCCGTAATTTCAATTGCCTCTTCGATACCAGTTTCTCTTTCTTTAGCTGTAACTGATAAAATACCGTCAACATCTAAATCAAATGTTATATCGATTTCCGGCGGTCCTCCTTCTTTTGAACTTACCGGAATTCCCGATAACTGAAAAGCCCCGAGAACAGTATTATCCTCCGCATCAACTTGATCACCTTGTAGTATAACAATATCGGCATCTGTTTGACCTGCGTATGCGGTCGAAAATGTTTGCGATTTTTTTACAGGAATAGTTGTATTACGGACAATAACTTTTGTTAAGACGTCCCCTAAAGTATCTATTCCTAATGATAATGGTGTTACATCTAATAACAGTACATCTTGAATTTCACCTGTTAAAACTCCCCCTTGAATAGCAGCACCAAGAGCTACAACTTCGTCAGGATTAACACTTTTGGAAGGTGTTTTACCACTTACTTTTTCAATTAATTCTTGGACTCGAGGTATCCTCGTTGACCCTCCAACTAATATTATATTATCTAGTTCGCCTATTTCTGAAGCCTCTTCTGTTTCTTGATCACTTTCAGACGGTAAAAGAAATTGAGTTTCAATTAAAACATCTTTAAGAAGTTTTTCACATCCATCGAGTAAACTATCAGAGAACTCATAGAAAGTTTTTCGGTCTAGCTTTATATCAATATGTTTTGGACCGTTGTCATCAGCTGTTATAAAAGGTAATTTTATTGTTGTTTCGTCAGCGCTTGATAACATTATTTTTGCCTGCTCGGCCGCTTGCGTTATTCTTTGTATAGCTTGTTTATTACCTTTCTTGGTATCTCGAAGATTAATCCCTTCTTTCTTCTCAAAATCTTCTAAGACCCAGTCTACTATTAGTGCATCAAAGTCATCACCCCCAAGATAAGTATTGCCTACCGTTCCTAAAACTTCAAAAAGGCCGTCACCAACTTCTAAAATTGAGATATCAAGAGTACCACCACCTAAGTCAAAGACTAAAACTGAACTATTAATTTTCTTGTCTAAACCATAAGCTAAAGCTGCGGCCGTTGGTTCATTAATAATTCTTAGTACATTTACACCAGCCAGTTTACCTGCATCAATGGTACCTTGTCTTTGTGCATCATTAAAATAGGCTGGAACGGTTATAACTGCATGTTTTACATCTTGACCTAAGTAATTTTTAGCATCTTCTATCAACTTTCTTAAAATCCATCCAGAAATTTCTTCCGGACTAAGTATTTTTTTCCATCCAGGACACTTTAATTTAATTCCCTCAGAATCTGTTGTTAAAACATCATATGGGAGTACATCTAGAAATTTTTGGTTAGGAAACCGCTCAATACCGATAAACCGCTTTACTGAGAAAAACGTATTTAAAGGATTAATATTAGCCTGTCGTCTCGCAAGTTGTCCAACTACTATCTCTTCATTCTTTGTAAAAGCTACAACTGACGGTGTTGTTCGTGAACCTTCTCGGTTAGATATAATTTTGGGAATCCCCCCTTCGATCGCCGCTATTACTGAATTTGTTGTGCCTAAATCAATACCTACAACTTTTCCGTATTCCTCTTGCCATGATTTTTTAGATTCAGTATTGTTCACAATTTCTACTTTTTAATAATATATAAGTTAACTAATCTTTACTATAATACATTGTTACTAAATAATATGAGTGCTAATAGTCCTAATATTTTAAAATAACATTGCTTATTTAATTTGTGGACAAGTCTCGAAAATTAAATTACGTTATGGCGGATGATCGATTAATTAAAATTGTTCGATATCGTACTATATATAAGTTATTTTATCAGAGACTATTAGTTGCATACGTTATTACTTAAGTATATGAATATAAATTGGAGAAATACTGTGGCTTTAGGTTTATTAGGTAACAAAATTGGTATGACACAAATATTTGATTCTTTAGGAAATATTGTGCCCGTTACGGTTTTAAGAGTTGGTCCTTGCATTATAACACAGGTGAAGACGAAATCAAAAGATAATTACAACGCGATTCAAATTGGTTATGGTAATGTGTCTCCCAAATCGTTAACACAATCGGAATTAGGTCATCTACAAAAATCGAAAATTCAACCTTTGAAATATCTTACAGAATTTTTAGTTGATAAGCCTGAAGCTTTTCAGGTGGGCCAAACTTTGAATATTGAATCTTTCAAAACGGGTCAACTAATAGACATTAGTGGTAAAAGTTCCGGAAAAGGTTTTTCAGGCCTTCAGAAACGATATAGCTTTACCAGAGGTCCTATGACTCACGGCTCAAAAAACCATAGAGCACCTGGTTCCATAGGTATGGGAACAAGTCCAGGTAGAGTTTTACCGGGAAAAAAGATGCCAGGGCAATTGGGTAATAAAACGACTAATATCAGAAAATTAAAAATTATCCAAGTAAATACTCAAGATAATATTTTAGTAGTAAAAGGATCAGTTCCTGGAAAACCTGGTAATTTAGTAAAAATCAAACGATCACAATAATTCTAAGTACTTTAATAATATAGTTAGTATATTGAAATAAACTATGGCTATTCAAAAAGATGTTACATATAACATGATAAACGAAGATACTTTCGAGTTAGATGATTGTGATAAAATCACGTTAAATCTATCTATTCTGGAAAATTCTGGAAATTATGTAGTTCACAAAGATATTAATCGACAACAACTTCAACAAAAACAAGGAACAGTTTCAACTAAAACCAGAAGCGAAGTTCGAGGTGGTGGCCGTAAACCGTGGCGTCAGAAAGGAACGGGGAGAGCAAGAGCTGGATCGAACCGCTCACCTTTATGGAAAGGTGGTGGTGTTATCTTCGGCCCAAAAGCAAAAAAAATATGTTTGAAATTAAACAAAAAAGAACGAAGACTGGCCCTTCAAACGGTGTTATATAGTCGTCGAAATAATATTTCAGTTGTTGCAAGCATCGAATCTCTCTTAAAACATTCCAAAACAATCGCGTTTATTAAGTTTTGCGATGCATCAAATATCAGATTAGATAAACGGATATTACTGATAGTGTCAGAAAAGACAAATTTCTTGAAGTTAGCGACCCAAAACATGCAAAATATTGAATTAATTTCCGCCTCTAACTTAAATACTTTAGCCTTATTAAAAGCAAAAGAGATTTATATTACAAATGCAGCAATAATTAAGGTTAAGGAGATTTATTGTGGATAAGTCATTATATTTCAAATCTATAAAATATCCTCTACTTACTGAAAAAGCTGTGCAGTCATTAGAAGTAAATCGATACGCTTTCATTGTTGATCCATCAGCTGACAAAAAGACAATCAAAGAATGTATAGAATATGCTTTTGATGTTAAAGTTATCAAAGTTAATACGTGCCATCTTCCAAAAAAAACAAGGAGAGTAGGAAAATACCTTGGTACGAAAGCACAGTATAAAAAAGCAATTGTTACTCTCGAAGAAGGTTACGTAATAAATTTATTTACTGAAAATTAAACATAATAGAAATTACTTACGTTTATGAGTATTCGTCTTTATAAATCATATACCCCTGGTACACGAAATAGAGCTCTCTCTTCTTTTGAAGAAATTACGACATCAAAACCCGAACGAACATTGATTAGAAAAAATCACCGTAATAAAGGACGCAATAATCGAGGAGTTATTACAATCCGACATCGAGGTGGAGGTCACAAAAAAAAATATAGATTAATTGATTTTTCTAGAAATAAGCATAATGTCGAAGCAAAGGTCATGTCAGTTGAATATGATCCTTATCGCAATGCAAATATTGCATTAATTTATTACAAAAACGGTGAAAAAAGTTATATTTTACACCCAGATAAATTAATAGTTGGTGACTCCATTATGTCCGGATTGAATGTATCACTTTCTATAGGAAATCACATGCCTTTAAGTAATATACCCTTAGGTACATCTGTGCATAATATCGAATTGACGCCTAATCGTGGAGGACAAATTGTTCGAGCGGCAGGAACCTCAGCTAAAATATTAGCAAAGGAAGGTAACTTTATCACATTACGACTTCCATCAAAAGAAATCCGTCTAATTAGAAAAGAATGTTTTGCTACAATAGGAGTAGTTGGAAACTCCGATGCATTTTTAGTTCAAAGTGGTAAGGCCGGCCGTACTAGATGGTTAGGTAAACGACCCACTGTTCGAGGCTCAGTGATGAATGCCTGTGATCATCCACATGGTGGTGGTGAAGGTAGAGCTCCCATTGGTCGAACGCGACCATTAACTCCTTGGGGTAAAGCTGCATTAGGTATAAAGACGAGAAAGGCAAAAAGTTTGAGTAATCGTTATATACTACGTCGTTGTTCATAAAATAAATAATAAATAATCTAAAAAATGTCAAGATCGTTAAAAAAAGGGCCCTTCGTAGCTTATCACTTGTACAAAAAAATTGAGAAGATGAATGCAGGTAACAAGAAAACGACAATTTTGACTTGGTCACGTGCTTCAACTATAATACCTAGCATGGTAGGACATACCATTGGAGTATACAACGGAAAGCAACATATTCCTGTTTTTATATCAGATCAATTTGTTGGTCATAAATTAGGCGAGTTTGTTTCAACACGAACTTTTCGATCTCATATCAAAGCCGATAAAAAAACACAACGTTAAGTTTAAGAAGAGTTTAAATACCTACCTCAATTTATCGTATATATTTTATATTCAGTAATCATCAGTTGTAGAACCTAGAAGCCAGAATAGGTAGCACTGAAAGCTTTCTTAAATATTTAAAAACTAATAACGGCCCTAATATGAATAGATATAAAATCTATAAAGAAAACGTTATAGAAATAGAGAGCGGAATTCCTATGGTCGCTTTAGGTTACCCGTACGGACTTATCATAGTAGACGATAAAATACCTGTTGAAGTTTTTATAAGATGCTACTTAGATAAGATATACGATTCTTTGAAAAGTTTAGAAAATAGTGATTGTGATGACAGCATTCGAGAAATAATATATTTTATAAAGACGCGAAAAAAAAAAGCTTCGACAATTGAAGAATATTGGGAGTTAGAAGGCTTACTTAAGGATTTATTGGAGAATATCCAGGTTAATTTATATTACGATACGGAATATTTAGACCCTGCACAATTACCATTAATATTAAATTTAGTCGATACAATAAAATATTATTTAAAAACTGTTATAGCTTCCGATTTTCAACTTGATACTATTAAGAATATGACATATCTAATTAGTAAAGAAATTCAAGAATTTAGAAATTCACAAGCGTCACACATAATTTTGACTGATAATATCTTTTATTGTTTAAAAACTTTGGAAAGTAAAACATTGGCCGAGTTGAGAGAAATTCCATTAAGAGTCACTATGAAACAGACTTTCCAAAAAATGCGGAATGCTTTTACTAAAGATAACATATATGACAATATTGCAGAACAGATGTTTTTGAAGCACTTTCTCATAGATATGACTATAATTTTTCAGGAAGAACTAACATCCTTGTACCGAGATGTCTTTCCTTTTTCGACTTTCCCTGGACCAATTCAAACAGACTTTTTCAATTCTATTATTGCTTCACTTAAAAAAAATACAGGTGGAACAATTACTAGTGATTATATTACTTACATATGTGATTTTTATATGAAAAGTGTATGCTTCGAAGATCCGTTATTAGCCCATAGGATTTGCTTAGATCCTTTCGAGGAGAATCTATACATTGAAGACCTGACAAAGCCCCATAAAATTTGTACAGATCTCAGACAAATTAAAGATTCTAAAGAATTATTTACACCCATAACATTATATTATAACGGGTCATTTTCTCAAAATACTTTGACTATTTTGAACAATCTTCAAAGATGCTCATTATATAGGGTATACGATCTAATTTCACGGATTTCCCATTTCCGAGAGCGTGAATATTTCAGGCAATTTTTCGATTGTATTACTTCATATTTAGAAAACAACTATAGTATAGATATCAGAAAAGTATGGGTTAGAAATATTTCTATTAAAGCTTTAACATCATATAATAATAAACTTTCTCATAATATTGATGTAACACTTGGGTTTGCCGAAGAGGTAGAGAATACACAAGAAACTGCTTTATTAGCACCAGGATTAGAAGCTTTTTATATGCCCATCTTATTAAGAACAAATTATATATAACCATTTAATAAAAAATTAAAAAAAACAATTTATGGCAGAAGGTAAATCTGTAAAAGCAGTAGCAAAATATATCCGCATGTCACCACAAAAAGTACGGCGTGTTTTAAATCAACTTCGTGGTCGCTCATACCAAGAAGCATTGATGATATTAGAATTTCTCTCATATAGTGCAGTTGGACCTATATGGCAGGTTCTACACTCTGCAGCTGCAAATGCCGAACATAATTATGGCTTAGATAAAAAAAGTCTTATTATTGAACAAAGTTATGCAGATGAAGGTCCTAAATTAAAACGGATAAGACCAAGGGCTCAAGGACGAGCATATGCAATTTTAAAACCGACTTGTCACATTACAATTGTTGTGAAATCTTTAGTTTAAACAAACAAATAAAAATTTAAGTAAAAGGATTAATTAAAGTGGGTCAGAAAACACATCCTTTAGGATTTAGGTTGGGTGTTACACAAACGCACAGATCTGCCTGGTATGCAAATCTTAATGAATATTCAAGATTCTTGAAAGAAGATGATAAAATAAGAACATACATTGAGAAATTAACAAAGACAGCCAGTATTTCGAGTATTCAAATTAATCGTGATAGTATCGGAAACCAGATTCAATTAAACATTGAAACAGGTCGCCCTGGAGTTTTAGTAGGTGAAAAAGGTGTCGAATTGGAGAATTTATTAGTTAATCTTAAGAAAATTATACCAACAAACCGTCAAATTATATTAAATATTGTAGAAGTTAACCTTAGCGCCGCGTTGTTTGGTGATTTTGTTGTTAAAAGACTTGAATCACGTATCGCTTTTAGAACCGCTGTTAGAAAAGCAATAGTTATTGCGCAAAAAGCTAAAGTAGGTGGAATTAAAATTCAAGTTTCAGGACGTCTTAATGGAGCTGAAATGGCTCGAAGTGAATGGATTCGAGAAGGGCGTGTTCCCTTACAAACTTTACGTGCAGATATTGACTATGCTTCAAAAGAAGCAAAAACTATCTATGGGATTTTAGGGATTAAAGTTTGGTTATTCAAAAATGAAATCTTGACAAAATAATTGGCAATTAAGATCTTCAAACAAAGTAAAATTTTATTACATTAAATTAGTATGTTAAGTCCCAAAAGAACAAAATATCGAAAATATCATCGTGGACGTTTACGCGGCAAAGCTACACGTGGTAATGAAATATGTTATGGCAAATACGGTCTACAAGCATTAGAACCAACATGGATTACTTCTAGACAGATAGAAGCTACACGTCGAACTATAACAAGATATACTAAACGTGGCGCTGCATTATGGATCCGAATTTTTCCTGACAAAACAGTAACAGCACGAGCTGCTGAATCACGCATGGGATCCGGTAAGGGTGCAGTTGATTATTGGGTTGCTGTTGTAAAACCAGGTACAATTCTATTTGAAATGGGTGCAGTGCCTGAAGAAATTGCGCGAGCTGCTTTCAAATTAGCAGCTTACAAATTACCTATAAAAACAAAAGTTATAATCAAGACTAACATTGAATAAATTATGGCCGTACCTTTATATAAAGAAATTATTTCACTTTCAGATAGTGAAATATCGAAAGCAATTGTTGAAACAGAGAAAGAGTTATTTAGTTTACGTTTTAAGAAAGCAACACGTCAAGCCTTTAAGTCACACCAAATTGTTTTCAACAAAAGACGATTAGCCCAGTTGAAAACGCTTATAAGCTCAAAATTTATAAATAAATCATAAGTTTTAAAACGAAACATTATTTATTTTGGTTCTAAAAAAAACCGTCAATAATTTTAAAAGTAAAAATGATGTATAAGGAAACTTTTTAATGCCATTAAAAGTACAGAGAGGTATTGTAGTGAGTAAAAAAATGCTTAAAACTATAGTTGTGAAAGTCGAAAATCGTTACCCACACCCGATTTATTCAAAAACATTAAGAAAGACAAATAAATATTTGGTGCATGACAAAATTGGGACATGTAAGCTTGGAGATCAGGTCTTGATACAACAATGTCGCCCATTGAGCCGACGTAAGCATTGGGTACTAGTTCAAATTATTTCAAAATCATCTTTAATTACTTAGAATTTAACTTTTATGATATACCCTCAAACTATTTTAAATGTAGCCGATAACACTGGCGCTAAGAAAGTAATGTGTATTAGAGTTTTAGGCGGTAATCGAAAATATGCCAAAATCGGTGATACCATTATTGGCGTTGTCAAAGAAGCACTTCCAAACATGTTAATTAAACGATCTGACATTGTTCGTGCTATTATTGTTCGCACGTCTAAAACAATTCGTCGGCAAGACGGTATGTCGATTAGATTTGATGACAATGCTGTAGTTATTGTTAATTTAGAGAATAATCCAAAAGGTACAAGAGTTTTTGGTCCAGTTGCCAGAGAGATTCGTGACAAAAATTTTTCTAAAATAGTTTCGTTAGCACCGGAGGTTTTATAAATGACAAAAAGAACTAATTTTAGAATTGGTAACAGTGTAGAAGTTATTTCTGGTTTTTATAAAGGTGAAGTTGGTGAAATTATTAAATTACTACCTAATAAAGTAATTATTAAAGGCATTAATTATAAATCCAAACATATCCGTCCTAATAAAAATGAAACTACTGATACCAAAATTGGAGAAATTCGACAAGTAGAAGCACCAATTCATTGTTCTAATGTAAAATTAAATTAGATAATCAATATTAATAAATATGCTTAATCAATATTCTTTAGGAGACTTAGAAGACATAGCTGAAATAAATTGTCTGCTTGAAAACATAAAGAAAGAATACGGAAAAGGTATAAAACCCGTATTGTTACAAAGCAACCCTGAGCTTTATAGTAACCTACACAAAGTGCCTAAGCTCAAAAAAATTCAAATTAATCGTGGTTTAGGGCTAGCCGCCCAAAATACGTCGATTTTGAAAAAAAGTATAGAAGAATTCACAAGTATTACAGGTCAAAAACCTTTAATTACTCGAGCTAAAAAAGCGATTGCAGGTTTCAAAGTCCGTGAAAATATGGAGTTAGGTTTGACAGTAACATTAAGAGGCGAAAAGATGTATGCTTTCTTAAAGAAACTAATATTTTTTACATTTGCACAAATTAGAGATTTTCGTGGATTATCGGTAAGAAGTTTTGATAAAGCAGGAAATTATACTTTTGGACTAAAAGAACAATTGATTTTTCCTGAGATAAATTATGAAGATGTCTTGCAAAGTCAAGGGTTTAATATTACAATCGTTTTATCCTCTGTAAGAACCAAATCAAAAGCTCAGTTAGTAGAGAGAATGTTAGGGGGAATGATTCTTTTTGAGTTTCTTCGTTTTCCACTGAATGATTGTGGTTACTATGAAAAATATACGTCAGTTTCGGAAATAAACAAAACTTGGGAACGAAAAAAACACTTAAATAGAAAAAGATGGTCACAAAGTCTTAATTAGACTTGTATGTAAATTTTTACTTCTAAGAGCAATCGAACCAATTAGGAAGTTGTTAATCTTTAGTCCGGCCTAATAATAATCTGACAAAACCGATTACTTATATACGGAAAAGTTGTTTAACAAAAAAGCCTTTTGTTGAAGTAACACATATTAATTATTTTTGATTTTGCGATAATTATTTATAATTATCGATACATGATAGATAAATGATACCATTTTATTTGTAGTCGTATTTACAAAAAATATTATAGGTATTTTGAGAAGTTGTCCCTGATTTAATAGAACCTTATCCACATTTGAATTATGAACTAATCGAGGATGATACTGATTTTACTAGACTTTCAATTTTAGAAACTCTCTTCATAATTTTAACGCATACGGATGCTCTCAAAAACGAAACAGTTCCTTATATAGACTTAAAGAGTCTAATAGTTAGATTGAGAACCAAAATTCATGAATAGATAATTCATTATATTACTGAAAAGTTATATTGGAATGACAATTATCTTCATCATATACAACCCAATTAGTCTTAGAAAGTTATTAAAGACTGTCGACATGTAGATCATCTGATGATTGGAGGTGAACCTTTATGTTATATATCATAATTAAAATTATAGATTATGTCTCGCATCGGAAAATTGCCGATTAAAATACCTGCTAATGTAGAGGTGAGTTGCACGGGCCCTATCGTTATTGTAAAAGGTCAATTTGGAACATTAGAAAATAAAATTCCTGAAGTTTTAGAATTACACAAAGAGAATGACGTTTTAATCGTTAATCTAAATAATACAACACGAACAAATCGAGCTTTACACGGATTACATCGAACGTTAATCAATAATATGATTATTGGAGTTTCTGAACAATTTAAGTTGACTCTTAAACTACAGGGCGTTGGATATCGAGCAAATATTCAAGCGAATGAAATAATATTGAGTTTGGGGTTCAGTCACCCCGTTATCATGACTATTCCGGAACAAATTGAAGTTGAAGTTTTACAAAACACTACAATTAATTTGAAAGCTTGTGATAAAGCAAGTCTTGGTTTATTTGCTGCAAAGATACGTTCTTGGCGTCCACCGGAGCCTTATAAAGGTAAAGGTATTCTTTACGATGGCGAAATCATTAATCGTAAAGCAGGTAAATCTGGCAAAAAATAAATAACGAATTCTAATAAAGTTTCACTAACCTGACAAATTAAGAGTGATTATGAAATTTTCAAAACGAGCTTTGCTAAAATTAAAGAGTAAAAACAAAAAGATAAAACCTGATAAATATAAGAAATTAAAACGTGAAAGCTTACGGGGATTAAGAAAAGGTACTTTAGATAAACCAAGATTATCAGTTTATAGATCAAACAAAAATATCTATGCACAAATTATTGATGATACAGCATCTAAAACACTTTTATCATGTTCGACATTAGATCAAGAAATTCGGAGTAAAAGTTTAAATGGGCGAACCTGTACTGTTTCCAACTTAATGGGGGAAAAATTGGCCCTCTTGAGTATTAAAAAGAACATAAAGAAAGTTATATTTGATCGTGGACCATATCTTTATCATGGTCGAATAAAAGCTTTAGCTGACGGGGCACGCATAGGTGGTCTTCAATTTTAATCAACAATTTGAGAATTATATGTTTATTAAGTTATTATGAATACTGATTTAAAGCAAATTAATAAGTCTAAAAAAAATTCACGTCAAGGTAATAGTAGTACTAATCGAAAACTAATTGAACGGTTAGTTAAAGTCAGTCGGGTATCCAAAGTTACTAAAGGTGGAAAAAAATTAAGTTTTCGAGCTATAATTGTTGTAGGGGAAAAAGGTCAAGTTGGTGTCGGTGTAGGTAAAGCAGCAGACGTTGCGAATGCTTTTAGAAAAGCAAAAGCCGATGGTAAAAAGAATTTAATTACAGTACCGATAACGAAATCATTAAGCATACCACATGATGTTAAAGGAAGTTATGGGGCCTGTAAAATAATTATGCGACCTTCTTTTGAAGGTTCCGGCGTAATTGCAGGTGGGGCAGTGCGTACGGTTCTGGAAGTGGCTGGTATCAAAAATGTGATAGCAAAACAACTAGGTTCTAATAACTTATTGAATAATGCTCGTGCTTCCATTGTCGCTTTAGAAAATTTAACCACAAAAGCAGAAATAGCAAAAAAACGCAACATTAACATAAAGTAACTTAATTATAAATTTTTAGAAGATATCAGAATGGCAAGGAAAGAAAAGAAAGATAGTTTAACTAAGCGTCTATTAATAAGTACATCAATATTAGCTTTTATTCGAATTGGAGCTCTTTTACCAGTTCCGGCAATTGATCATGCGCAATTAACTTTTTATTTTCAAACACACGCAGTTACTGGTAAATTTATAAATATCTTTGCTAATAGTAATACTTTCGTAATTGGTTTGTTTAGTTTAAATATTTTTCCTTATATAAATGCATCAATTTTAATGCAAGTTTTGGTTAAGGTAATACCTGGTTTGGCTTTAATTCAAAGGGAAGGAACAAGTGGTGAAAGAAAAGCAATTACAAGACTTACGCGACTAATTACTTTAGGTTTTGCGACTGCACAAGCTCTGAGCATTGTAATATATTTAAAACGTATATTGTTTTATTGGGATTTATTTTTGGCGGCTGAAATTATTTTATGGTTAGTAACTGGCACAATGATAATATTGTGGTTATGTGAAATAATAACACAATATGGTTTAGGTAACGGTTCATCGATACTTATCTTTACAAATATAATATCATCTGTGCCAAGTTTATTGAAAAATTTTTTCTTAAAAGCTTCTGAAACTCTAAATCTGGGATCTTCAATAATTCTTGTAATCTTATTTTGCGTAGCGTTTTATTGTGTTATTTTTCTACAAGAAACACTTTGTATAATTCCATTATTATCAGTAAAACAACTAAGCAAAAGAAATTCACTATTGTATTCAAAATATACAGGAATCAAAGCCAATTATCTTCCATTAAAGATAAATTATGGTGTTCTACCTATTATTTTGACATCAACACTATTTTTTCTCATTATTCCAAAAGAATTTACAAATGCAATGGTAACTAAACCATTTTGGAGCCCTACCAAATTAAGTTATGCAATTTTATATTTTTATAGCCTTATTTGGTTTAATTCAAGGTATATAACGCTTGTTGTTGACCCTACGCAGTTATCTAAACAACTTCAAAAAATGGCCGTTGTTATACCCGGCATACGTACAGGATGTACTACTCGTTATTTCTTAGCAGAAATTTTAAATTTTATTACATTAATGGGATCAATAGTATTAACGGTACTATTTTTTATACCCAATATTGTTCAAAGCATTATAGATGTTTCGAGTTTTAATAATTTAGGAATTACATCTCTCTTAATCGTAGCCGGTATTATTTTAGATTTATCACGAGAAGTTAAAAGTATTTCTTTATCTAATACTTATACCATTGATAAATCATAATAAAAACTTATCCAAAAATAAATTCGTAAATTAAAACTTCATTATGAAAGTTAGGCCATCAGTAAAGAAAATGTGTAACAAATGTCGTGTTATTAAACGTCACGGAAAAATTATGGTAATTTGCGAAAACCCTAAACACAAACAACGTCAAGGTTAATAATTTAAAGGAGTCAATCAAATGATACGACTAGTAGGAGTTGATTTACCTAATAGTAAAAGAATTGAATATGCTTTAACATATGTTCATGGCATAGGCATTACAACAGCAAAAAAAATTGTCAGTGAAGCGAATATCAGTTCTGATACGAGAACCAAAGATTTAACAACTGAACAAACAATTGAATTGAGAAGGTTATTAGAAAATCTTGACCTAAAGCTTGAGGGTGACCTTCGAAGATTCAATGGTTTAAATATAAAAAGACTAAATGAAATAAATTGTTATCGTGGAAAACGTCATAGAATGAGTCTTCCTGTTCGAGGACAAAGAACACGTACCAACGCTCGCATGAAACGAGGTTCGAAAAGGACCGTGACAAGTAAGAAAAAGTAATACCATTTTTAATGAAATTAAGCTAATATACGATGGCACAAAAAATACGAAAAGCGAACTCAAAAAAAACTAAAGTCAATGTTACAATCGGTACTGTACATATTCAAACAACATTCAATAATACGATTGTAACGATTTCTAATTTGACAGGAGATACAATCTCATGGGCTTCTGCTGGAAGTACAGGGTTTAAAGGAGCACGGAAAGGTACACCTTTTGCTGCTCAAATAGCCGCAAGAAAAGCAGCTTCTGAAGCTTTTTCGGCAGGCTTAAAAACAGTTGAGATTCTTGTTAAAGGTCAAGGTTCAGGTCGTGAAACAGCTATTCGGGCTATCCGCGGTGTAGGTTTTGAAATTAACTCTATCCAAGATATTACACCTATATCTCATAACGGATGCAGACCACCAAAACGTCGTAGAGTTTAATAAATAATTTTGATAATTATAAGGCTATGACAAATTTATGTATAAAATTCCTGAAATCTGAGAAAACAGAATCTGGTGCAAGTCATGGACAATTTTCAATGTCTGCGTTAAAACCAGGGCAGGGAGTCACAATTGGTAATGTTTTACGGCGAGTGTTATTAAGTGAAATCAAAGGAATCAGTATTACAGCAGTAAGATTTGCGGGTATAAGTCACGAATTTTCTACGATGGAAGGAGTTCGAGAAGACATTCTTGAAATTTTACTAAACCTAAAAGGGGTGGTTCTAAAAGGTGAAATTTCAGAACCTCAATTTGGTAGACTAAAAATTCAAGAACCAACTGTTATTACAGCAGATCTAATCCAGTTACCAGCTAATTTAGAAATCGTAAATTCAAATCATTATATCGCGACATTGTCAACGTCTAACATTATAGAAATTGAATTCAGATTTGAATGTGGCGCCGGTTATCGCTTAGCTAATCAAACATTTACAGATAAGCTTGATGATTTTCTTCAAATGGACGCCATATTTATGCCTGTTCAAAAAGTTGATTTTAAAATTGAGAATGTTTATGATTCATATAATCAAATAACTGAGCGTTTAATTGTCGATATTTTTACCGATGGGAGTATAACACCAGAACAGGCAATTACTAAAGCCGCGAAACATATCATTGATTTGTTTACATTAATTAGTACTTACAAAACTCCGACTGAAGTGACTACACCTCAGGTAAAAGTTTCAGAATCCCCCGAAAGTAAGTATGCAAATATTAGAATTGAAGAATTACAGTTCTCTGTTCGTTCTTATAATTGTTTAAAACGGGCGAAAATTAATACAGTTGCTGATTTATTAGAATACTCTTCGAAAACATTATTAGAATTACGTCATTTTGGTCGGAAGTCTTGTGATGAAGTTATTACTATCCTTCGAAACAAATTAGGAATAATCCTAAAATAATTATTTTTTACTCATAAAATTATGAATAATACATATATTCCATCGTATAATTATAGTAATAGGAACTGGTATATCATTGATGGACGTGATAAAGGTTTAGGGCGATTAGCATCAGAAATTTCAATTGCTTTAATAGGCAAGCATAAAATAGATTATCATCCTGCTGTTGATGCAGGAGATTATGTAATTGTTATAAATGCAAAAGAAATTAAAGTAACGGGCTTAAAAGAAAAACAAAAAATATACTTTTCACATAGAACAAGCCGTCCGGGACGTTCAAAAAGTGAAAGTTTTAATGATCTTATGAGTAGGATTCCAGAGCGAATACTTGAAAAAAGTGTTAAGCGTATGTTACCGAAAGGAACTTTAGGAAGAAAACAAGCAAGACGCCTAAAAGTTTATACTGGATCAATACATCCTCATCAATCCCAAAAACCAAAATTATTTGATTTATATACAAAATAGAAAATTTTATGAGTCATCCAAAATTAACTTTCCAGAAAGATAATATTGGCATTGGAAAGAGAAAGAAAGCGAGTGCAACAGTTTTTTTGATACCAGGTTCAGGTAATATTACAATAAACAAAATTCCTGGAGAACTGTATTTACAATACAACTCTGATTATCTATTAAATTTACGTACTCCACTAAGAATATTAAATTTAGAAAATAAGTTTGATATTATTGTTTTTGTTAAAGGAGGCGGTTTAACGGGGCAAGCAGACGCAATAAAGTTAGGGTTGGCTAGATTACTTTGCAAAAAAGATAGTAAAAATCGTACGATTTTGAAACCTTATGGCCTTTTAACAAGAGATGCAAGAATAAAAGAACGCAAAAAATATGGTTTACGAAAAGCAAGAAAAGCACCACAATATTCAAAACGATAACATTTATATTTTATTAATTTATGCCAAAATCTGAAATTCATCCTAATTGGATTGAGAATACACCAGTACTTTGTGATGGGAAATTAATCTGCTTTGTTGGGTCAACGAAACCAGAATTAACCGTAGATATTTGGTTACGAAATCATCCATTTTATACAGATTCACAAACAGTTATTGATACAGAAGGTCGTGTTGAACGTTTTCTGAAAAAATATAGGTTACCACTTACAAAGACTCAATAGGAATTAAATGAGCTTAAGAAACATTTGCCATTAATTTAAACATTAATTTAACTAGTAATACGCAAAATTTACTTAATATTTTTTAAATATGCCTACAATACAGCAGTTAGTTCGTTCAAGACGTATTCGAAGTAATAAAAAAACAAAATCACCGGCTTTAGTCAATTGTCCGCAAAGACGAGGTGTGTGTACCAGAGTTTATACAACAACACCAAAAAAACCGAATTCAGCAATTCGTAAAGTAGCACGGGTTAGATTAACATCCGGATTTGAAGTTACAGCTTATATTCCGGGAATTGGTCATAATTTACAAGAACATTCAGTTGTTTTAATTCGAGGAGGAAGAGTTAAAGATTTGCCTGGTGTTCGTTACCATATTGTAAGAGGTACTTTAGATAGTGGCGGAGTTAAAGATAGGACCCAAGGGCGTTCGAAATACGGAGTCAAAAAACCAAGGGCTAATAAATAAAATTTAATTTGGTAAAGAATTTTGCTACTTCACTGAAGTTAATTACATACTAAATAAAATCTATCCATTTAAAGATCATAAAAATATGTCTCGTCGAAATATTGCAAAAAAAAGATTCCCTGAAGCTGATTCTACATATAATAGTTATTTAGTTAATTTATTAATAAAACGAATATTAAAATGTGGGAAAAAAAATACAGCACAAAACATTGTCTATGGTGCTCTTACAATAATTAAAAAAAAAACAAACGAAGATCCATTGATTATCTTTGAAAAAGCAATTAGAAATGCAAGCCCAATGGTCGAAGTAAAATCTAGACGTATAGGTGGATCTACATACCAAGTCCCAATTGAAGTAAACGGTTTCCGAGCAACAAATCTCGCATTAAGTTGGTTAATCGGATATTCTAGAAAAAGGGTAGGCAGAAGTATGTCAATAAAATTAGCCAGTGAAATTATTGACAGTTCAAACGACACAGGTAGTACAATAAAGAAAAAAGAAGAAACCCATAAAATGGCTGAAGCAAATAAAGCTTTTGCTCATTTTAGATACTAATATTAAAATAACCCTGGCTTATTTTAATCTCGCTAAAAGCTTAATGTACGACACTTATTAAATAATACTCCTAAGGAAATTTAAAAAATGGCACGCGAAAAATTCGAACGGACAAAACCACATGTTAATATAGGTACTATTGGTCACGTAGATCATGGAAAAACAACATTGACAGCAGCAATTACTGCTACTTTATCTTTAGATGGTAATGCAGTTATGAAAGATTATGGGGATATTGACGGAGCACCTGAAGAACGTGCTCGTGGAATTACTATAAATACCGCACACGTAGAATATCAGACAGATAAACGTCATTATGCACACGTAGATTGTCCTGGGCACGCTGATTATGTTAAAAATATGATCACAGGCGCTGCACAAATGGATGGTGCAATTTTGGTTGTTTCTGCAGCAGATGGTCCTATGCCTCAAACACGTGAGCACATTTTATTATCTAAACAAGTAGGAGTCCCTGACATTGTTGTTTTTTTAAACAAAGAAGATCAAGTCGATGATGCAGAATTATTAGAATTAGTAGAATTAGAAGTTAGAGAACTACTTTCTGCGTATGATTTTCCGGGTGAAGATATTCCTGTTTGTCCTGGGTCAGCTTTAAAAGCCATTGAAGCAATATCAGCAAACCCTGAGCTTCAGCGTAATGATGATCCATGGGTAGACAAAATTTATGCACTAATGGATGCTATTGATGAATATATACCGACACCTGTACGGGATACTGAAAAAGCATTTTTAATGGCAATTGAGGACGTATTTACGATTACGGGTCGAGGTACAGTAGCGACAGGCCGAATTGAGCGAGGTATTGTAAATGTTGGTGATAATGTTGAAATTGTAGGTGTAGGAGAAACTCAAACAACAACTGTCACTGGTATTGAAATGTTCCAAAAAACACTTGAACAAGGATTTGCAGGTGATAACGTAGGTATTTTATTACGTGGTGTAATAAGAGAAGATATCGAACGCGGTATGGTTTTAGCACAAGCAGGATCAATAAGCCCACATACTAACTTTGAAGCTGAAGTTTATGTTTTAACGAAAGAAGAAGGCGGTCGACATACTCCATTCTTCACAGGGTATCGACCACAATTTTATGTACGAACAACTGACGTTACAGGAGCGATTACTCAATTTACTGCAGATGATGGATCAACTGTAGAGATGGTTATGCCTGGTGACCGGATCAAAATGACAGCAGAATTAATTTATCCAGTAGCAATAGAAGCTGGAATGAGATTTGCTATTCGTGAAGGGGGTCGAACAATTGGCGCGGGTGTCGTTTCTAAAATTGTTAAATAATTATTTAAGTTTATGACAACAGAAAAACTACGAATACAATTAGAATCGTTTAACCATGAGTTATTAAATTCGTCAGCAAACAAAGTTATATCATTACTTAAAAACATTGATTTAAATACGTTTAGTATGGTTTCTTTACCGACGAACAAACGTGTTTATTGTGTTTTACGGTCACCGCATGTGGACAAAGATGCTAGAGAACATTTCGAAATACGTATGCATAAACGAATTTTAGACGTTCAATATGATTCTACCATAAATGTTTCTGATCTGCTCTCTGACACGGACCTCCCAGCAGGTGTTTTATATCGAATCTATATCTCTTAAAGTCTACCTAGATTATTGGAGAAACAAATAAAAATTTTAACATTAAAGTTTACAAGCCAAATTAGTTTAGAATGGTAAATATCTAAATGAGAGTTATTTAGAAATTACAAAAAATAATTAAATACTTTTAGGTAAAAGTATTTAATTATTTCTCAGACGGGACTTCAAACTTAGAGTACAGCCAACTAAGTGGATACATCGACGTTTGCGCCCTAACTAGTCTTAAATATGGTTTTTCCTTGTAAAATTTTGGATAAGTTCTTCGAGATAGTTATGGAGCTTGTACATAGATTTATAACTAAGTTTATACAAGACAATCATCGACGAGAAGTCTTTAAAAAAGGTTATTCTGAAGGGTGTACGTAATTTATAAAACTACTTAAAGATATGTGAAACTTATTTTTGTCTCTTAAACTTTATAACTCATCTTTTTAAAGAACGGTAACTATAAGACAGCATATGTTAATTATCGACGTGCATTTGATGGATAGTTCAATAATTGTATTATAACTATGAAACCGTTTCTATTAGATAAACTATTTATTATTTAGACTAGTAAAGTATATCAAGAAATAAAACAACGTAGGTCGATACACTTAAGGTTAAGTTTGAAGCGCTCTTCACGTTTTTTGACGTAACGCTGAAAATGAAGAGTGGAAAGATTGATTAAATAATACTGAAACAATTTTATCAGAAACTCTTAACGCCAAGTAAAATTTAACATAATGTGAAAATATATAAAGTTACCAATGGTTTCGTAACCAATAAATTAAACTCGATAATAATAAAATCTCATCAAACATACCCTATGTCTTTATTTTAAAAAATATTTCGGGGTATTAGTGCTCAGATAAAATATTCAATACGGTTTAATAGTGAATTTTTTGGATTTACTAACATTTGTCTTATGTAAAATCTATTTATCTTAAAATTAACCTCTCTGATTATAGGAAGAATTATATAATAGAACATTAATCGTTATAAATTAAACAATTATTAAAATTAGCGCTAGGAGTAGTCTGATTTTAAAACTCTTTTTTCTTTTGTTATAAGAAACTTTATTTAAAGGTTTACTTATTTTTAAAGATCCGTAAAATCAAAAAGAACAGCGGATGTGGCGAAATTGGTAGACGCGCTAGATTTAGGTCCTAGTAACATATGTTTTGAGAGTTCGAGTCTCTCCATCCGCAATTTGTCAATACAACATTTACCAAATTCTCGAATTATTCTCTTTAGTTACATTATTTAAAATAATAGAAATGACTTTACCTTATACGTTACAACAATTACGCATTGTCAAAGCAATTGCTTCTGAACATAATTTTACAAAAGCAGCAGAGCGTTTATATATTTCACAACCCTGTCTTAGCAAACAAGTTAAAAATCTTGAAGCGAGGCTCGGGGTTAGACTGATAACTCGAACTAATAATAAGATAGGATTTACAGAAGCGGGCAAAATTTTTCTAACATACTCAGAACGAATTTTAGCATTGTGTGAAGAAAGTTGTAGAGCTTTAAATGATCTACATAATGGTGATCGAGGAGATTTAAATATAGGTGCTAGCCAAACTATCGGAACTTACTTAATTCCTCGAGTATTAGCATTGTTTGTTCAAACTTACCCACAAATAAAGTTAAAAGTTCAAGTAAATTCGACAAGAGTAATGTTAAAAAATATTCTTAATCACAATATCGATATCGCGATAGTGGGTGGAAATATTCCTAAAATTATGGAAAAAAAGTTAATGATAGAAAGTTTCGTTGAAGACGAATTTTTGTTAATTATTCCTAAATTACATCCATTTGCCATGCTAGACAAAAAAATAATTAACAAAAATGATTTATATAATTTGAATTTTATAACGTTACATTCAAATTCAACTGTTCATAAACACATTAATCAAACGTTAAGGAAAAATCACATTGAAACAAATCAACTAAAGATCGTAATGCAATTAGATTCAATAGAAGCGATCAAAGCTGCCGTTAGTTTAGGTTTAGGTGTTGCATTTGTCTCATCTGCAGCCATTGAAAAAGAACTCACTCTAAAAAGTATTGAAATTATTGATATTAGAAATTTTAAAATAAAAAGAACACTTTCTATAGTTACTAATCCCAATTGTAAAAAATCTAGAGCCTTTGAATTTTTCTATAAAGAATTACTTGCCTTAAAAAAAAGCACCGTCTTTAAAGAGCTCTAAATACTTTGACTTTTTACCTTCATATGTTCTAATTTTATTTGTATAAAATGTTATAACTATAAGGTATTTTAAGAATGAAATACGCAATTGTCGAAATTAGTGGCAGACAATTTTGGCTTGAACGAGGTCAATATTATGATTTAAATAAAATTCCAACTGCGATTAATCAAAAAATCGTATTAAATCGAGTTTTACTTTTAAATACTGGAAGCAAAATTTTAGTAGGTGACCCCTATTTAACTGAGGTAAACGTTAAAGCAAGAATTGTTAAGCACTTACGTGGCCGCAAAACTCTTGTTTATAAAATGAGACCAAAAAAGAAAAGTCGTAAAAAGCAAGGACATCGACAAGAGTTAACTAGAGTATTTATCGAAAATATTAATGTTATTTAATTTTTAAGGATCAAAGAGTAATATGGCGCATAAAAAAGGTGCAGGAAGTACAAAAAATGGACGTGACTCTAATGCGAAAAGACTTGGGGTCAAAAAATTTGGGGGTGAAGTTGTAAAAGCGGGAAATATCATTATAAGACAAAGGGGAATGAAATTTAAACCAGGTAAAAATGTAGGGTGTGGTAAAGATTACACTTTATTTGCATTAACTAGTGGTACGGTTAAATTTGATTATTTAGATCAGCGACATAAGCGTGTAAACATTGTGATGTAACTTTAAACTAGAACATTTATTTAACAAAAATTATAATTTATTTCAAGAATGTAAAAATGTGGAGAAACATATTTACGCGAAATTTAATCGCAAATAAATACGCAGGCATTATAGATCAAATTAATGCATTCGAAGACACGTTCAAATTATTAACAGACAGTGAACTAAAGACTAAAACATTAGAGATAAAAAAGAAATACCAAGATGAACAAAATCTGAACTTAGTAATTCCTGAATCTTTTGCATTAACAAGAGAAGCGAGTAAACGAACACTGGGTTTACGTCATTTTGATGTTCAGTTAATTGGTGGGTTAGTCTTAAATGATGAAAATATAGCTGAAATGAGAACCGGTGAAGGTAAAACGCTTGTTGCTACATTACCCGCATCTCTTAATGCATTAACTGAAAAAGGTGTACATATTGTTACAGTAAATGATTACTTAGCAAGTCGAGATCAAGTTTCAATGGGTCAGATTTATCGATTCCTAGGTTTAAGTACTGGATTAATCCAAGAAAAGATGAACGATAAAGAGAGAGGAAAAAATTATGATGCAGATATTACTTATGTGACAAATAGCCAGTTGGCATTTGACTATCTTCGTGATAATACAGCATTAGAACTTAAAACTGTAGTGTTAAAACAATTTAATTATTGTATAGTCGATGAGGTAGATGCAATTTTAATTGACGAAGCTCGCACACCTTTAGTTGTGTCGACGCCCGCTGAAACTTCTATTGATGAATTTGTTGTAGCTGATGAACTTATTAAATATTTGCGTATAAATATTGATTTTAAAGTAGACAAAAAGAATAACAATATTGTCCTGTTCCGATCAGGGTGTCATAGGGTAGAACGAATATTAAGTGTTGATGATATCTATGACAAAAACAGACCCTGGATTGTTTATATTCTTAATGCATTAAGAGCAAATACATTATATTTTTCTGATGTCCAATACATCATCCAAAGTAAAAAAATCAGTATAGTTGATGAGTTTACAGGTAGAACAATGCCTGGTCGTCGTTGGGGTGATGGTCTGCATCAAGCGATTGAAACGAAAGAAGGTGTTCCAATTCGTCGTGGTACTGAAACAAATGCTAAAATTAGCTATCAAAGTTTTTTTGGTCTTTATCCAAAGTTATCTGGTATGACAGGTACCGGGAAAACTTCTGAGGTAGAATTCGAAAGATTTTATGAGTTATCGGTCGATGAGATTCCAACGGCGCGTCCAAATAAAAGAATTGATTTTCCAGATTTAATTTATAAAGATCAGTTTTCTAAATGGAATGCAGTTGCAAGAGAGTGCGAAAAAATTTCTTTGATAGGGCAGCCAATGTTAGTCGCAACAACAACAATTGCGAAATCTGAGATGTTAGCCCAATTATTAACAGAGTATGAAATTTCGTATGAAATTTTGAATGCTAAACCGGACAATGTTCGGCGAGAATCACAAATAGTTGCAGAGGCTGGAAAAAAAGGTAGTATCACTATTTCGACGAATATGGCTGGCCGTGGAACAGATATCATTTTAGGGGGTAGTGTAAAATTTGAGGTACGAAAAACTCTTTATCGACTTTTAGTACATTATAAAAACCGAAAAGAATCATCGTATTTAAACCCAATGTTTCCGTTAGCAGACGAGTATGTTGTACCTTCTCAAAAGTTGATTGAAACGTTTTCAGTTTTATTAAAAAAAGATGGACTTCTAGAATTATCTGATATCCAAATATTAAAATTGCTTAATAATAATGAAAATATTACAACTCCTAGGAATGATTTTGAATGCACCGTTAAATTTATGGTTGATCAACTAACTATTTTTGAGAAAAAAATTCATAAAGTTAACAGTAATATTGTCCGAAATCTTGGTGGATTATATGTTGTTGGAACCGAACGAAATAATTCTCGACGAATAGATAATCAATTACGAGGACGCTGTGGACGACAAGGGGATCCAGGAAAAACAAGATTTTTTCTAAGTATAGATGATAATTTGTTAACTCTTTATGGTAGCCCAAAAATTCAAAGTTTTATTCAGAATCAGATATTTGACGACGCTCCTATCGAATCTACTATAGTCACTAAAAGTCTCGATACAGCTCAAAAACGGAGAGAAGAATATGACTATGATGCTCGAAAATACTTGTTTGATTATGATGATGTTGTAAATAAACAACGAAATATACTTTACTTAGAACGCCGTGAAATATTAGAAAGTCAGTCTCTTCGAAATAAAATGCTAACCTATGGAGAACAAATAATAACTGAAGCTGTATACATTGTTAGTTTAGGGGTAAAGGAATTAATAAATAAGTCTCCTATTTATTCAGATGATAAACCAAACCTTTTAAAAACATTGCTTGTAAGACAATTAGTAAAGTTTATGCCTGTTAATTTTTGGAATGAATATTTATCACAAACAGATAACATTAGTAGACGATTACTAACTATTTTGGAAGATTTATTCGGCAACAAGTTACTTATTAGAGATATGTTTCGGTTAATTAAAAAATCCTCAAAAATCGATAATTTTGAATTGAAGACTTATCTATTTCAAGAATATTGGCTAGGTTATGAAGCGAAAGTAATGGAGCACGAAATCGAAGCACCAGGGTCTTTTCCATTTTATGAACGCTGGTTTAATTTGTTAAGTATGGATGAAGGATGGAAAGATCAACTTGAAATTATTGATTTAATACGTGATGCTGTTGGTTGGCGTAGTTATGCAGGTCGAAACCCATTAGCTGAATACAGAGGCGATTCTTACAAAGAATTTGTTGAATGCAGAAAAGCTATCAGACAAATGACAATTTATCTCCTTTTTAATGCGAGTCCTAGAAATGTTATGTATTACACTCGAAATTTTAAGAGAAAACAATAAAATTATTAATTTTTAATCTCCATATAATTTAATAAAATATGATTTATGACAAAACGTACTTTATCAAACAAATCACGCTATTCAATATTAAAGTTAACAGGTTTTCGTGCACGTATGTCTACTTCACGAGGTCGTAAGACAATTCGCAATCGAAGAAAAAAAGGACGAACAATCTAAAATAGATTTTAAAGTCTATTTATATTAGTTACATATATAGACTTTGTTAACTATAATAATTAACTATTTTTGTTTTTATTTTCATATAATAATAGTATAATGAAACCAATTTTATTTTACTATCATTATATGAAATTTAAGGATGAATTAATTCTTTTACTAAAAGCACGTTATCCAATAATATATATAAATACGATAGAAGAGGACCGTGTTGAATATATAATTAGAAAAAATATCAAAGCAAACTTAAATCGCAGTATTTATAGTTGGGATTTTATCGATGGGTATACAAATAATCCTAGCAACGAAGGTTTTGCTAAACGAAACCCATTAAGAGCACTAGAACTCACTGAAAAATTAGAATTTGAAACACCAGCTCTTTTTTTATTAAAAGATTTTCATCATTTTCTTAATGACGTCTCTATTTCTAGAAAATTGAAAAATTTAAGTCGTGTTTTAAAACTACAACCAAAAACAATTATTATTATTGGATCAGAAATAGTAATTCCAAAAGAACTAAACGATTTAATAACTATATTATATTTTCAACTACCTAGTGAAAATGAAATCAACGAAGAATTAATACGATTAATAAATTCTTTGAAAGTATCAATTGGAAACCAACTCTTAGAAAAATTAACCCGTGCATGTCAGGGATTATCTCTGGAACGAATCAGGCGAGTTTTATCTAAAATTATTGCTACATATAAAACAATTGATGAGAATAGCATCAATTTATTATTAAACGAAAAAAAACAAATTATTAGCCAAACAGAAATTTTAGAGTATTGGTCAACGCAGGAAAAAATTCAAAACATTGGTGGTGTTGATATTTTAAAAGAATGGTTAAATAAACGAAAAACGTCATTTAGTGTCCAAGCAGCAAATTACGGTTTACCCACTCCTCGGGGTCTACTATTAATTGGTATTCAAGGCACTGGTAAATCATTAACGGCCAAAGCAATCGCTAGTGAATGGCAGTTACCGTTATTAAAGTTAGATGTTGGTAAATTATTTGGTGGTATTGTCGGCGAGTCTGAAGCAAGGTTGAGACAAATGATTCAAGTTGCTGAAACCATAGCTCCTTGTATATTATGGATTGATGAAATTGATAAAGCATTTAGTAACACAGAAAGTAAAGGCGACAGTGGTACTAGTAACAGAATTTTAGCAACTTTTATAAGTTGGTTATCAGAAAAAGCGAAACCTGTTTTTGTTGTTGCAACCGCAAATAATATCGAACTTCTACCCTTGGAAATTATTCGTAAAGGTAGATTTGATGAAATTTTTTTTTTAGATTTACCTAAAAAGCGAGAACGTGAACAAATATTCAAAATTCATATAAAAGATTTTAGACCTGACAATTATAATTCATACGATTATAAGAGACTAGCTCAGTTATCTGAATCTTTTTCAGGGGCAGAAATCCGGCAAAGTATTATTGAAGGTATGTTTCAAGCTTTTTATGAAAAAAGAGAGTTTACTACTGAAGATATTTGCTTGGCACTAAAGGAATTAATTCCACTTGCACAGTTACAAACTAGTCAAATCTTGCAACTTGAAAATTGGGCGTCTTCAGGTCGGATACGGTTAGCATCTTCGAAAACTATTTATATGACTTAATTTTTTTATGAAACGACAGTTTTTTAAGTTCCTTGCTGATTTGAGATTTGCTATATGTCTTTTATTAATCATTGCTCTTTCTAGTATCATTGGGACAGTAATAGAGCAAAACCTTTCTATTGAAACTTATAAAGTATCGTACCCATTAAATAACCCAGTCTTTGGGTTTTTGTCCTGGGACATTATTTTAAAGTTTGGATTTGATCATGTTTATAAAACTTGGTGGTTCATCTTTTTGATAGGGTTATTTGGTGTAAGTTTATTGATGTGTACTGCTATCCAACAAATTCCTGAATTGAAGATTGCTCGTCGTTGTCAGTTTTTCCGAACGAAACATCCTTTTCGAAAATTAAAAATTTCCACGTGCCTCAAACTAGTAAACCTTAATAAGTTAATCTTCAAAATAAAAGAAAATCGGTATTCTATTTTTCAACAAAAAAATATTGTTTACTGTTACAAGGGTTTAATTGGGAAGTTTGCACCAATAATAGTTCATTTTAGTATGATTCTTGTATTATTTGGTTCGGTAATTGGTGCGTTAAATGGTTTTAATGCTCAAGAAATAATTCCAAAGACCGAAATGTTTCATATTCAAAATATTTTAGATAATGGTCAGTTTACGTTAATTCCAAAAACTTCAGCAAGAGTAAATGATTTTTGGATAACTTATAGTGAAGAAAAAACCATAAATCAATTTTATTCAAACATTTCAATATTAGATCAGACAGGTAATGAGGTTATTCAAAAAACTTTATATGTAAATTTACCTGCTACTTACCGACACATTAACTACTATCAGACAGATTGGACATTATTAGCACTCAGGTTAAAAAAAAATGCTGTAAATCTTGTTACTCAATATCCATTAGTCAATTTTATAGATGATAAGAATAAAATTTGGATCTCTTGGATCCCAACAAATACTAAATTAAGTGATGGATTTTCGATATTAATTTCGAATTTACAAGGTTATTGTTCTGTTTATGATAAATCAGGTTCGTTTTTAGGTAATATTGAGTTGAATGAAAGTTTTAACTCTGTTTCTCCTTTGACATTAGTTGATGTTATAAGTTGTACGGGTTTACAAATTAAAATTGACCCTGGTCTTCCGTTAATTTATAGTGGATTTGCATTTTTGATGTTAAGTACATTAACAAGTTATATAACGTATTCACAAGTTTGGATTGTTAATGACAATAAAAGTATTTATATTGGGGGTAATACTAGTAGAGCGAAGTACGGGTTTGAGATAGAGTTCTTTAAGTTAACTATCTAAAATATTACCGCATTTGAAAAAACAAAACTAACCGTTTTGTTTTATAATTAATATTAACGAGTATAAAACTTGGGAATAAACAAATTATAAAAATGTTATTTATTATGACAGCAACTTTAGAAAGACGCGAAGGCGTATCATTATGGGAGCGCTTTAGCGCTTGGATTACAAGTACAGAAAACCGTTTATACATCGGTTGGTTTGGTTGTTTAATGTTCCCTACATTATTAACAGCTACGTCTTGTTACATCATCGCATTCATCGCAGCTCCTCCAGTAGATATCGATGGTATTCGTGAGCCTGTTGCAGGTTCTTTATTATACGGTAACAACATCATCAGTGGTGCTGTTATTCCTAGTTCAAATGCTATCGGCATGCACTTCTACCCAATCTGGGAAGCAGCATCTATCGATGAGTGGTTATACAATGGTGGTCCTTACCAATTAGTTGTTTTACACTTCTTAACAGGTGTTGCATCTTACATGGGTCGTGAGTGGGAATTAAGCTACCGTTTAGGTATGCGCCCTTGGATCTTTGTAGCATTCTCTGCTCCAGTAGCAGCGGCTTCTGCAGTATTCTTAGTATACCCAATCGGTCAAGGTTCTTTCTCTGATGGTATGCCTTTAGGTATCTCTGGTACTTTTAACTTCATGTTAGTATTCCAAGCTGAGCACAATATCTTAATGCACCCATTCCATATGTTAGGTGTTGCAGGTGTATTCGGTGGTTCATTATTCTCTGCTATGCATGGTTCTCTAGTAACTTCTAGTTTAATCCGTGAAACTACAGAAAATGAGTCAACTAACTACGGTTACAAATTTGGTCAAGAAGAAGAGACTTACAACATCGTAGCTGCTCATGGTTACTTTGGTCGTTTAATCTTCCAATACGCTTCATTCAACAACTCACGTGCTTTACATTTCTTCTTAGCAGCTTGGCCAGTTATTGGTATCTGGGTTACTGCTATGGGTGTAAGTACAATGGCGTTTAACTTAAACGGTTTCAACTTCAACCAATCAGTTGTAGATTCTCAAGGTCGTGTAATCAACACTTGGGCTGATATCATCAACCGTGCTGATTTAGGTATGGAAGTAATGCATGAGCGTAACGCTCATAACTTCCCATTAGATTTAGCATCTGGTGAAGTATTACCAGTAGCTTTAACAGCTCCAGCTGTTAACGGTTAATTCACAACATGTACTAAAGACCCCCTCTTATTAAGGGGGGGTCTAAAATTACAATCAGTAAAATTGTATATTTAAGAGTTAATTTTCAAATATGAGAGTGTCTTTATTAAAGCTTTGGTATTCTTCAAAATTTTATTAGTCTGGGATATCTTTACAAGTTAAACACTTAACTTTAAAACTGAAAGCTGTCCAATAAGCTCATACAGTTATTTTAAGTATGAAATTTTCTGTTCTTAAAACAACTATATCATCCCCGTGATTTTTCATTTTATTGTAGAGGCCACGGCGTGGATTCAATACAGTCTCCTACTCCTTGAAATCTCTTAGAAGTAAGAGTTTTTCTTTCCAGCAAAAAATTTCCTCGCTTAACAACATTTCGCGGATCGTTTCTAAAATTCTCATCCATGAACTCAATGAGCCACAAGTTTTTTCCAGTAAAAGTTTTTAGAGTAATATAATTGCCCGAGCAACTTTGGGCTTCGCCAAATTGATTAAGGTGATTACTGAGCATGCCGACGCCACTCGTATAATTATGGTTTTCCTGCCGGGGGTTTTCAATCTACTAATTATTTTATATATTGCTCCTTTTGCTTTTTTCAGAATAGTTGAATGTGGTTAATTAAATTTAGAATTAACCCACTCAAATTTTTAATAAGCTAAACCCATACTTCGAGTTGTTTCGGCACCTAGATATACTCTTACACTCAAAAAATCTGTAGGACATGCTGTTTCACAACGTTTACAACCTACACAATCTTCAACCCGCGGTGACGAAGCAATTTGACCCGCTTTGCAACCATCCCAAGGTACCATTTCTAGAACATCCGTTGGACATGCACGAACACATTGTGTACATCCGATACATGTGTCATATATTTTAACTGTGTGTGACATAATTTTCTAATTTTATTTGTAAGAATAATATTCTTTAAGTATGCTTACATATAATTATAATACAAAAATGAATTAATTTTCAAAAATTTTCAAAAAAATTACCTCTATTTTTATTACGGTTTACTAGTGGTCTTTTAGAACCTATAAATCCAACGTAGTTAAAAAATCACTAAAAATCTAATCTCTCACACTCTTATTAACTTTATTACTCCTAACGGTTAGTGCCTAAAATCGGAATATGTCTGGACAGACAAGTTTCATGGGTCGTCGGGACCCATTATCGAGCCCAGTCTTGTAGGAAAGCTTATTAAAAAACCAAAATCAGGAGTTTCTGAGAATACATGTGAAATCGGACCAAAAATTTTACTTACGAAAGCTTCCAATCATTGAATAATCAATATAAATGCTGAAGAGCTGAAAAAACCATGGATTATGTTTTCGATACTTTTCCAGAAGAAAGACCTGAAAATTTTCATCTTAACCGTATTCAAGGTAATTAAAATAAAATTAAGTTGTTAAAACAAACAAACGAATTTACCTGATGAAGCTTTCTGGAGTCTCGAAAACAAAGTAGCCAAGGTTTTTCATAGTCCTAATATCAAAATATATGATGGAGCGTTAACCAACGATAAATCTGAATATTGATATACGTCTTTTTGACGCTAATACCCTACTCAAACTAACAACTACCCCCCTCATAAAAACATACCACTCCTTCCGAACTTGGTTATGGACCTTTTAGAGTATACTTGAAATGATCAAGGCTTAATTTTACGAATTGGTGCTAGAAAAAGCCCAAACCATTATCGTGGGTGTCTGACTTAGAAATGGAAGCTTTTTCAAATACGATGTATACTTCTCGATGTCGAAATTGATTTACCATCTTGAAATTGGATAGTTTTTAACGAACTTTGGCATTGAACTATTTTTCCTAAAAGTTTCCCTTTAAGTATTTTCGTCGATTTATAACGTTTCACTACTGAGTTCGAGATGGATCAGCGTGGTTCCATTGTATACACTAGAAACACCAAAGCATTTTAACTTTTAAAGTCGATTATAAAGGTAACAAGAATTTAACTATCATTGACAAGAATAGAAATATAAGAGAGATATTTAAAAGTAACAAATAATAAATTCAGCAACCTTTTTTATTAAATACGTGTTTATTTTAAAAATTTTCGGAATGAAAAAGTCAAACATATATTTTTTCATTCCTTTCAATCTAACATCTTTGTCGAAAACATTACATCTTTATGATTTATTAAAGTTCAAGTCTTCGGTCTGTTAGTACATCTCAGCACACACATTACTGTGCTTACACTTGATGCCTATCAAACGGTTAGTCTTACCGTGACCTTCCTCAATTTTTTGAGGAGAATACTCATCTTGAGGTGGGCTTCCCACTTAGATGCTTTCAGCGGTTATCCACTCCATACATAGCTACCCAGCGTTTACCGTTGGCACGATAACTGGTACACCAGAGGTATGTCCTTCTCGGTCCTCTCGTACTAAAGA
>Ga0209279_10000204_pt1 | contig 40875 bp, 39 predicted proteins | sample CoawatmetaG00DNA_3_FD_187508 | JGI IMG/M metagenome (GOLD analysis project Ga0209279, IMG submission 187508) | Marine microbial communities from the West Antarctic Peninsula - Coastal water metaG006-DNA (SPAdes) (version 2) | ecosystem: Environmental > Aquatic > Marine > Coastal ...
TATAATAATAAGCAATTTAACAGAACAGGTTTCGTATACTATGCCTTCTCGCGAAGATATAACAAAAGATTTAAGTACAATGACAGTCACTGTACCTTTAAAACGTTTAAATACAGTTTTAACGGGTGAAATGGAAAGTAGTCCAGGGTTAATGCTAAGCAAGGCAACTCCTGTATCTATATATATAGATTTCTTTGGAGGCAAGAGGTACAAGAATGACAAGTACCAGAGGGAAAAAATTATTATTCATTATTATGGACCGAATGGAAATTTAATTCAATATGGATTAAACCCTGAATATAAAAAAAAAAGATTCTAAGATTGGTGAATTAGCAAGAGGGGACAACAGACAACCAAATACATATTCAGGATATTTAGATATATATAATAATAAGTGTAAAATTTAATGAAACTAAAAATAAATATATGTAGTATTATAAGAAATGGCGAGCAGTGGATTATTGAAAAATTCAAATGTTAATCGATTACAGAGAAATCGTTTACAAGTAAATGAATTACGAATACCAGAAGTACAAGAAGTACAAGAAGTACAAGAAGTACAAGAAGTACCAGAGAAAAAAATTTATTATTCATTATTATGTCAAATTACTTTAATAGACGACAAGATGAAATTAAAGTATGATGACTTAACAAGTTTAATAAAATATACTGAACGTCCAAATTTATTATCAGAAACATATAAAAGTAAAGAAGAAATAAATTCAGAATTAGATCATGTTTTCAATCTGGATGATTCAAATGATTCATTTAACGTGAATCCTCCGAATATAATAATAAGCAATTTAACAGAACAGGTTTCGTATACTATGCCTTCTCGCGAAGATATAACAAAAGATTTAAGTACAATGACAGTCACTGTACCTTTAAAACGTTTAAATACAGTTTTAACGGGTAAATTGGAAAGTAGTCCAGGGTTAATGCTAAGCAAGGCAACTCCTGTATCTATATATATAGATTTCTTTGGCTTTTTTGGTCACGCGATGGACGCGAACGACCTTGTGCAGGATGTCGGTAACGTGGGAAGTGTAATTATTGGAAATACAAATGGCTCATTTTATAGAAATCAAATGGCTATTTTTGACGCTCGTACCGCAGAGATTTTTCGTCGACAGGAATTAATGGACAGGTATGGCTGAGGTATTAGCGCAAAAAAAGTAAAGTTTATTCATATAGCATGCGTGAGTATATAGTGAATGGAACATAATCTCCAACCAACCCAGTCAATCAATAGGCGACAAATTAATTGAAAGAAAAAGAAGAAGAACAAGCTTCAAAAAAAGTAATTAATGTAAGTTAAATAATAATATAGATAATATTGATTGGAATAATATATATGTTTATCAAAAATTAAGTGAAAATTTTATTCAAGAATTTCACTATAAAGTTATTTGGGATAATATATCTCAATATACGGAATTAAGTGAAAAATTTATTAGAAAATTTCAAAATAAAGTGAATCAATCTTGGTGTTATGGACCGAATTCTTTTCAAAGTAATGGAAATTTAACTCAATTTGAATATGGATTAAACCCTGAATATAAAAAAAAATGAATAAAGAGTATTCTAAGATTGGTGAATTAGCAAGAGGGAACAACAGACAACCAAATACATATTCAGGATATTTAGATATATATAATAATAAGTGTAAAATTTAATGAAACTAAAAATAAATATATGTAGTATTATAAGAAATGGCGAGTAGTGGATTATTGAAAAATTCAAATGTTAATCGATTACAGAGAAATAGTTTACAAGTAAATGAATTACAAGTACCAGAGGGAAAAATTTATTATTCATTATTATGTCAAATTACTTTAATAGACGACAAGATGAAATTAAAGTATGATGACTTAACAAGTTTAATAAAATATACTGAACGTCCAAATTTATTATCAGAAACATATAAAAGTAAAGAAGAAATAAATTCAGAATTAGATCATGTTTTCAATCTGGATGATTCAAATGATTCATTTAACGTGAATCCTCCGAATATAATAATAAGCAATTTAACAGAACAGGTTTCGTATACTATGCCTTCTCGCGAAGATATAACAAAAGATTTAAGTACAATGACAGTCACTGTACCTTTAAAACGTTTAAATACAGTTTTAACGGGTAAAATGGAAAGTAGTCCAGGGTTAATGCTACGCGAGGCAACTCCTGTATCTATATATATAGATTTAATACCTATACTTCTCCTCTTTATCGGTGGAGCAGTTGTCTCAGCTCCATTCGTCGCTGGTAGTATTTAATTAGAACAGCTTAAAAGCCGAAAATGTATATTACTACAAATTGAAATACTACAAATTGAAATACTACAATTATATTAATAATATATTGTAGTATTATAATTAAATGGCTTCTTCGAAAAAACTGTTAATTGTTATATTATCTATTATATTATTTGTAACTATATTTATTCTTTTATTTATTTGCATTAATAATGCAAATTCTAACACTAAATTAATCGCAAAAAATAATACAGACAATATTTCTGCGAGGTCTTCACAATCAAAATTAATCGCACAAAACGAGACAGACAATACTGCACAATCAAAATTAATCTCACAAAATGCGAGTAATTATTCTGACCCTCTTGATAGACCAACAAAGCCTGGATGTTACTTACGTGTAAGGAATAGCAACAATGTACCAGTTCCAAAAAGTTCTGACCCGAAAGTGCAAGGACAGATAGAGGCCAAAAAAGATACGTGGAACGATTATTCTTCGTATGTTAATGACACTTTATCATCGAGAAAATACACAACAGCCGAACAATACAATGCATGTGTATCACATATCCACTTTTTTGCGAACGCTAACAGCACAACGGGCGCTCACGATAGCGGTGGGTGGTATAAGGGGCCATGGGACGTAAACACAATGACTGCGCAGTACATACCGTGGGGCTCGTCAGACATTGACCATATTACTGCACCTTTGCCCATAGTTATAAATGACATAAATAATACAAAAGCAGGGGGGCGTAAATTCTGTGATATATATGGCCAGGCAGGGTGGCCGGGGTGCCCAAACCCTTAGCCTAAAACAGCGATAAACAAATATGAGATACTTCCCAACAGGAATATGTGTGTAAAAGTGCAATTCACTTTTGGTCGTAAAAGTATTATAAGAAAATAGCTTATTCTAAAAAAATAATATTATTATTGGACAAATGTCAGATAATAAAATATTTGTAGTATTATAATTAAATGGTTTCTTCGAAAAAACTGTTAATTGTTATATTATCTATTATATTATTTGTAACTATATTTATTCTTTTATTTATTTGCATTAATAATGTAAATTCTAACACTAAATTAATCGCAAAAAATAATACAGACAATATTTCTGCGAGGTCTTCACAATCAAAATTAATCGCACAAAATGCGAGTAATAATTCCTCAATAAAAGATGTCTTGACCTCGATGCCTCCCACTACGACACCAATTGACGCGGGATGTTACATCATGAGAATCCCCGATAAAAATGGTATGTATCCACCATGGCTTCCCGGGAATGGTATACCAAATAAAAATCCAGTGTCCTCATCGTATTTAGAAAATGTTAAAACAATGACTAACCCCGATCCTGTTTGGATCGAAGATTGGCAAAAAATCCCTTCAAGTCCAAACGAATCGGCTTGTTCTGCCAAAATTAGGGACACAGGATTATGGTTCGCACGGCATAGAGCCTTGTGGCCGTTGTCAAATAATAAAAGTGTATTTGTTTCGTCTACTGGTAAGGCCCCAATACATGGTGTTTATGATTTCACCCAGGACAGTATGGATTCAGAAAACTATCGACTACCTACTACTGGGTGGGGGGGCGGCTAATTGACCGTAAGTAAATAATTTACTGACAGAAATTAACATTTAATTTCCAAGTTTAAAGATAATATCAATACATAAGTATAAAGATGTATTTAGAAATATCTAATATTGCTGCGGCTTGCGGGAAAAATCCATATGAATCTCGAAATAAAATGTTATTAGTTTCTTGGGCAAGACACTGTCCGGAAATAGTCAAGAACTATTTAATTGATAATAATTGTTTGTCACCATTAATTAATGATGATTATTCTGATATTCAAAAAAGTATTTATAAAAAAGTATTACCAAAAGAATTTGATACAAAAGATTTCGGAAGTATTGAGAAAGAAATAGTTAAAGAGTATAAAAAAACCAGAAACGGGGAACAATCAGAATATGAAATTAAAAAATTAATTGAGATAACACAAGACAGACTTAAAAAAGATAATGGAACATTACAAGAAAAAAACATAATTTCAAAAGAACATTATACAAAAGGAAATAATAAAATGTACTATTATAAAATTGATTCAGAATCAACAATTGGTGGAAAACATGATGCATTAGATTCTGAATTAGTTTTAGAAATTAAAACAAGAGTTAAAAAACAAAACGTTCGTAGAAATGATTATGACCTTTATCAGTTAATTGGGTATTTATTAGCATTGAATACATCAACTGGTAAGATTGTTCAAATTTATAATAAAGTTAAGTATGATTCGGATTCTGTATCAGAATCTGAATATGGTATTGTTGATATTCGGGAAGAACCATGGATTGAACTTGTTTCAAATATTAAAGAGGCACTAAAAATATATTTTGCAGAATTAAAAGAGTTAATCAATACATCAAATTATATATATTTAAGTAATGTTATACCAAAGAATATTAGACCAATTGGATATATTAAGGAAATGGAAATAGTTGATGAAAACGTAAAATTTAAAAATTTAATTAGACACTTACTTTAATTCTTTTTGTTTGAGTATCATTTATTTTATAATTACACATCCTTTGTTTTTTAATTTTGTTACTATTACTTACTCTACCGCTACTTACTCTACCGCTACTTACGCTACTTCCGCTGATACTACCTGGCGAATGTAGTCTTTTATTCGCGTTATTATATTCTTTAATTAATTTAATATTAATATCTAATTCGTATGGATTATTCATTAGATATTAATATTATATTTATTTTCCGTGTTTGAACTGGGGTAATTAATTAAGAACGTTTTCCAGTTAATAAATCGCCGCAGGTAATTTCGAATAACAATAAATGTTCTTTCCCGTGGAAATTATAAAGTTCTTCGTCAGAACCGATTGCACCTCTTGAAAATTTAGTAAATCGGATATTTAATTTATATATTTGTGCAACTGGTTGAGGAAATTCGACGATCTTTCGATCAAAATCTGAGCCTTTCATTGCTTTTAACATTCCGGGTGTTTTAGAATCAGATACATTTTGATTACCTGTATTACCCACAAGTACTTCACTGCCTGAATTAGATGTTTCAACAAAGGTATTCAAATTATTATTTTTATCAGAAATACTATTTAATGTCGATATAGATTTACCAGATGAAACATCTTGTAACACAGCTGGCTGGACTGTATCATAAATAAGACAAGCAAACACTCTATCAATATTTGAATTATTGCATGAATCAACGCGATCATTGATTCCCATTAAGGCGCTTCCACCATATTTTGGTCTAAATGATAATACTATATATTCTGGGTCACCAAATAAATAGTAGTCATTTTCGGTTGAATATGACAGTCCTTTTGGTATCAATGTGCTTTCATTTACAATTATACTATTGTTATTAATTGGATTAAAATAGTTTCTTTTATTAAAACCGATAAGTGATGCACTATTTATAACATAATTCATTCCAGTAGCAAATAAAAATTCCCAATGAGCAAGATTAGCAGAAAAATTACCGAGAGTACCCGGTTCAAGTCCTTTCCAATAATTACCGGATATTTTTTTTAATGGATTTTCTAATTTACAATAAAGAATATAATTATCACTACTTGGAATTAAATCATATTTAAGAATTGTATATTCAAATCCATTTGAATCAGAAAATGTACTTGTCCCTTCTAATTGACCACTTGATGGAGAAGACTCTGTGCGAAGTATTAAAGTATTTGTAAAGTAAAGCCGATTAAATTTACACGAATTTGTATCATAATTATCCGGGACATCATTAGTTGAACTTGTACTATTAAATGTATCAATTATTGGATATTGAGACATTATTCTTGAATTAAATAAAAGAGGATAATCCTCGGTAAAATTTTCAATATCAATCGGTGTAGCGGACGAATTTAATGTGGTCCACGGTTTTCTTGAATAACAATATTTAGTGTCTTTTAGAATACCATAAGACATTGTTGCTTCTAATTCAGATACTAACTTGCTTGGTGTCCATGATTGATAATTATTTTTATCTGAATTATTTAAAAACTGTGGATTACCGCCAATTACATACTGTCCTTCTCTTAATTCGGATATATATTGAATTCCGATTGTTACATTGAATTCTTTAAAATCAAATAATGACACTGTCGGAAGATTACTATGCAAGTACCCAGCCCCCGCTGTAATAATTGTATAATTTTCAATTCTGTTATTAATATCAATTAGGACTTCAATTACTGCTTGTGTTCCTGGGTTTTTCGGAGATTCTATTGTTAAATTATATGTACCAGGGTCAACTGGTTTACCATTATTTCTTATAATATCATTATTGTAGGAAATCATTCTAAAATAATCACCAATTGAATAATCTAAATATTTATTAACAGAATTAACATTATACTCTGTTCTTGGTAACATCGCAGCTTTTAATTCTATACCAGTAACATTACGATATCTATCCGGTATAGATATATTATAATTATTTGCTTTTGAATAAAATGAATAATCTCTTTGGCGTGAATCGACAGCAAATATATGTTTAGTTATAATCGGTTTATCACTCGGATGAGTTGCTTTATTAAATGGTGCATTTTGATTTGGATCCGGATATTTAATATAGTCAGTTACCTCAGGAAAGTAATTTGAGTTTTCTATATTTTGCATTCTTATATTAAGTTAATAATTAATTTTAAGTAATTATTAATTACTTAAAATTAAATTACTTAAAATTGAATTACTTAAAATTAAATTACTTAAAATTAAATTACTTAAAATTGAATTACTTAAAATTGAATTACTTTAATTGAATCGCTGTTTATAACATTTAGACACCAGGTGGTTTAATATTAGTTGTGGGTTGAGCCATATAAAACATTCTATCTGAGTTGAACTCTTCGTCAATATCTAAATTTTGAGTAAGAATAAATCGTGTATCATAACCGATGGTCCACATTTTAAATCTATTAACCGAAGCTGGAACACCCAACCCACCATTGTCTACATCAGTAAAACTAATATATAAAAATATATTATTAACAGTGGTTATTGATGCACAGGATTCTCCGATAAATTCAATTACTGAACCATTTGCTCCAAGATCTCCGACAGTTTTCCAACCAGATACAAGTGGAGATACACCACCTTTTAGCCATGTTCCCAGGTTAATGTTAACTCCCAATAAACCAAAAGAGAAATCGTACTCTTCTGCTATGTTTAAAGGAGCCCCGGACCCATCAAGTTCAGTTTTAATAAGACTTGGAGGATGTATAGGTAATGTAGCAATATTTAATAAAGTTTTGCTTAATATTCTTTTATCACCAAACATGCCTTTATTTAAAAATAATGTTGTACAATTTATTAACATTTTTGATGTAAAAGCTCCTATTCTACCAGAGTAGTCAGATATCTGTTTTGGTGCACTACTAAACTGTCCCCCGAAGTTAACCGGGGAATGTGGGGGTAAAACTATAACCCCAGCTGATGCAGCTGGACCAACATAGAACCATTTTGCAGTTAAAACACGCACCTGAATCTGGGCTGGTGTTTCATGACGATACTCAGTCGTGAAATAAGTTGTTATTTGAGATAATGCCGTAGTAGGAGATTGCACAAGTAATGTAGTATACTCTCCCGTTAACAGTACAGCTGTTCTTAAAGCATTTTTTGTGGGAGTTACACCATCTAACTCAAATATCGGTTGTTGTTGCATGATATAATCATCTCTATCACAGTCAATTTCTTTCGCAAGCTCTTCATACATAATCTCTTCAAAAAACATATACCCTGGCTGCGTCGGCATGTCTTGGGTGACTGGTATTTTATTTTTATTAAAATTATATATAATTTCTAATACACCAGCAAACATAACATTTCCGACATCATATAAAAAAGCAGTACCTGGCTGTCGAGCAGAACATCCAATTTGGTCAGGATAATTATATATCATATCAAAAGACGACACCGCACTTATAATCGAAGCACCCGAAATTAATTGTAAGTTGGCGAAATTTACGGCAGTAATATCGCCAGCAAATCCGGATGTATGATACATAAAATCTTGAACAGTTATTTCCCGATCAATTGATACTAATTGATCTTTTATAATATCAAGCTCACCCTGAGTAGTCCATTGTGGTATATCATTCTCGTCAAGTAATTGTACTCGACTTCCGGCAACTTTACCGTCAACCCATGTACCCGGTTCCGATACATTGTTATTTACTGTGAGATTTTTTAATAATTTTAATTTTTTATTGTGTAACTTCCACGAGTCTATATATTTACCCACAGTATCAGTTAATGATAGATATCCTTTTTGAATTAAGCGATATACTAACGCAGATCCTATAAATTTGGATACACTTGCTGTATAATATAACGTATCATCTTGAAATTGAATGTCAGCTCCAAATATATTCTTTCCATTTCCAACAAGAATCTTTTGATTATTACCAGATTGTCCAATAAGAAATTGAGCGGCACCTTCAATCTTTAATTCCGATCCAGAAGGTAGATCAACATAACTCTGTAAAAAATTTGTTGCACTATCTATATCTTCCTGTCTTACGTCAGTATCAATATTGATTTTTTTTGGTGTTACTAAAACTTTAACTTCTTCTACGACTGACTGGGTGTTACTCGCCGAATTTTCTACGACTGACTGGGTGTTACTCGCCGAATTTTCTACGACTGACTGGGTGTTACTCGCCGAATTTTCTACGACTGACTGGGTGTTACTCGCCGAATTTTCTACCACTGACTGGGTGTTACTCGCCGAATTTTCTATGACTGACTGGGTGTTACTCGCCGAATTTTCTACGACTGACTGGGTGTTACTCGCCGAATTTTCTACGACTGACTTGGTGTTACTCGCCGAATTTTCTACGACTGACTTGGTGTTACTCGCCGAATTTTCTACGACTGACTGGGTGTTACTCGCCGAATTTTCTACGACTGACTTTGTGTTACTCGCCGAATTTTCTATTACGTCTTTCAAATTATCCATATTAATATTTACACAATATATTAAATTACTTAAATTAAATAATATTAATATGGTTCATCAAGATTTTAATAATGTAGTATTTAATTCAACGGTAAAAAACACAGATGAAAAAAAGCCAAGAAATACAAAAAACCATTAGTCAGAGAGAAAGTCATTTAGAAACAACTAAAATAATACCAGCAAAAAAATTGGGTATTTTAATAAGTCAGGCAAGAACAACAAAAGGGTTAAACCAAAAACAATTAAGTTCTCAATTATGTATATCGGTTCAAATTCTTTCACGGTGGGAATCTGAGAGAGAAATTCCGAACAACTTGCAAATTTCTAAAATTGAAAAAACATTGGGTATTAAATTGCCCAGAAATACAAAATCTAAAATAGACGAGTTTTAATTAAATTCTTATTTTTCGGAATATTTTATAAATTGAAATAAAATAATATACATATACAACCGAATGTTGCTATTGTTAATTCAATTTATAAATATACTTTTTATAGACTTTACATATTACATTATTAAATATTATTATCAATTTGAACACACACCAAATACAAGATGGTTTTATTTGCATTCAATAACTAATGCAATAATTAGTTATAATTGTATTTCAGATATTAAATTATGTTTAAATGATATTTCTCAGTGTTATTTCATACCGTGGAATATATATTCTTATAAGGTATATTATTTGAGTTTATTATTACATATTTATCATATCTTATTTTTTAAATTAAAAAAATCCGATTATATTCATCATTTTACCATGTGTGGAATTTGTGGACCAATAATATACTTTCAAAAAAATATATTATCATCATTTGTATTATTTTTTTTAACTGGATTTCCTGGAATGTTAGATTATTTATTATTATTTTTAGTTAAAATTAAAAAAATTCATAGTCTAACAGAAAAAAGACTGTATTTATTAATTACAACATGGATACGCTCTCCCGGGTGTATATTAACAGTTGGATTTGGTATTCCAGGAATAATACATAATTATAACAATAGTGAATATTTTAAACTTTTAGGATTACTTATTATGTCATTTTTGGTATATTGGAATGCTCAGTATTATCTGAATAGTACCTATAATAATTATTATTCACTGTTGTGTATAACTAAGAATAGCTAAACCGATCGTTGATAATGTTATAGTTTTTTTAATTAATGAACCATCTTGGGAAGAAATTCCCATTATTGAAAAATCCATCCATTTTGTCCTTAATAATTTATCCATAATTATCCAATCAAGTGTGGTAGCATTCTCTTCTTCGATACATAAAATTAACTTAGAAATATAATTTGAACTATCATTATTACATTTTTTTTTTAGTTTTGTTGTAGACCATCTTGTCAAAAATTTATTAATAAAAGACGAACCTTGTATAAATTTTAATAAATCATTCCTATAAATTGAATAAACAATAACGTTATAAAAAAAAATTATTTGACAAATAAACATTAATACATATGATTGGATTAAATAAATTTCGTGAGTTAATATATCGGGATTATCAATTTTTTGACTTATTAATATACCAAATGATATTCCCCCCGTTATTGTTAAAAATGAATAAATATTATTAAATAAATCTATGGATATCTCGACTGAATGTCTTAAATTAGCAATTTTAGAAATCATATTGCTTAAACAATATGAATCATCTAAAATAAAATCAGATTTACTTATATCATTTATAAAAAGTTTAATATCTTTAATGTGACTACAAAAAACAATTGTAAAAGATACAGTAGTTATTGCATATAATATTCTTGTATAAATCCATTCTATTACTATGAATGGAAATGCTATATATTTGGGAAATAAATAAATAAAATAGTATTCATTATAAAAAGAATTAATATTCATAAAATTTACGGCAATATTTATTAAGACACCAAAGAATAATAATATTGTTAAAAAATATACATTATAACAGTTTGATAATGAACATTTCAAATTAAATAATTCTAAATGATTTGTTGTAAAATAATATTTAGCCCATAAATAATGTATCGGATTATTTATATTTATTAAAAATATTATTAATAATTCATCCAAATTTTCTATATCAGTTAATGTAAATAAATTATATAATAAATAAATTATCTGATTACTTAAAAAAATAAAAATACATAGACTATAAATATTATAAATATATACTTTATTTTTATTATTATTTACTATTTCTATTGATATATCTGAATAAAAATTTATATTTGGAGTATTTGCTGTTTCTTTTTCTATAAATTCAATTAGTTTTTTATTATGTTTTATTGGGGGCGAGGGAGTATAATTAATATTTTTTTTACATAAAATTATATCAATAAAATTTGTCTTTTTTATATTCCAAGAATATAATCCTAAAAAAAATAAAAGATTATTATATAACATTATAATGTATCAAGAATTTATTTTAACGTTATTAATAATTTTTATAATTTATACCTTATACACGAAAGATAACACAAAATATTTTACCGCAGACAACGGTAAAAAATATAAAATTGTATATGACGATAATAGTTTAAAAAAAGCGAATATGTTAGCCGAGTTAGATTCAAAAGTAACTAAATTGGTAAATTATGTTAATAGTAATAATTTGCCGAATGTAGAAGATTCAAGTAGACTATATGAAAGATTTAATAAAATAGAAATAAAAGAAATACCATCCGGTCAAAAAGGAGCTGGATTTACTATAAATAAAGGACATATAAATTTATGTGTAATAAATATAAAAACCGGAAAATTAAATGATATACAAGATGTAATGTTTGTTTTATTACATGAACTTGCTCATACAATGAGTGTATCATATGGTCACGGAGAAGAATTTAAAAAGAATTTTGATATATTAGTTAAGACGGCTGTTAAAGAACAATTATGGGAACCAAAAGATTACTCTAAACAGAATACAGATATTTGTGGTGTAACTGTTACTAATGGAAATTGTGACAACGGTTCTTGTGGAACATCTGAATTAGATTATTTCTTTAAAGAAACTTTATTAGAATATAAATAAATAAATAAAATAAATAAAATAAAATAAATAATAATTTTGTATATTATAATGGTGTCAAATAAAAAATTGATTGGGTATTATTTTGTAATCGGTAAATGCTTAAAAGCTTATAACTTTTATGATCAAAAAACCGGAAAGTATTCAAAAAAACGGCGAACTGCAAATGGGCGAAAATTAATGGAGAAAGTTAAAATATTTAAAACTAAAAGTGAATGTAAAAAACACCTGCTTAAAGTACAAAATAGAATGCAAAAACGTAAAGCAAGTCCAAAACGCAAAGCAAGTCCAAAACGTAAAGCAAGTCCAAAACGTAAAGCAAGTCCAAAACGTAAGAGTAAATTTGGAAAAGAAACCGCCTGTGTCTTAGAAATGCCGTATTTTCCTACAAAAGGGTCATATGGCGTACCTGGACCAATGCCGCCATTATGGTGGGGACCAGGTCCTAAGGGAACAATGGGACTTATGAAACAACAGTTTAAATTATACAGTGCTTAAAAGTATTCATTTATTATTTCTATTTGTTTTTCTGATAAAGAATCTGGATAAATAACTTTAAATTTAATATAAAGATTACCAATTGATTCTGTTAAATTTAATCCTTCTTGTTTTATACATTTTATAGTATTAGGTTTAATTATTGAATCTGAATTAATTGTTATAAAACGTTTATCTAATTGTGATATTGTTTTCGTAAATCCAGTTAATGATTCTTTTAACGATATAGTCATATTAGTATATAAATCAGTTCCTTTTAATTTTAAATATGGATGTTCTTTTAATCTAAATGTAATTACAAGATTACCATTTGTCCCGTTTAAAATTGGTAGACCTTTTTCTGGTATTATAATATCATTTAGGTTAATTAAATTATCAATATTTAATTCATAATTTTCATTTTTATGTAAATATAAATTATCAAATCCCGACGCACCACAACTATCACACAATTCTTGACTTTGTATAACAATAGGACCAAGATTTTGCAAAGAGTGTATTTTACCTTGTCCATTGCATTTTTCACATTTTTTAGCTTGTTGATTTATTATTTGAGTATCATAATTTATATTTATTATACTTTTATTATAAAGTTCTTCTAATGAAATACGAACCATTTTAAATACATCTTTACCAGTTGGAACATGTTTATTAAAATTATTAAATAAATTACCAAAATTACCTAAATTGTCGAAAGCTCCACTATATCCATCACCAAATATATCATTAAATATATTATTGATATCTAATTGAGTTTCTGGATTTATAATATTATTGTACGCTTTTGAGATTTCTTGAAACTTTTCTGCGGCATCTGGACTATTATTTTTATCTGGATGATATTTCATTGCCATTTTTCTATAAGCTCTTTTAACTGTATTTAGGTCAGAATCAGAATCAATCCCGAGTATTGAATAATTATTCATTATTATTATTAAGTATGTTTATTAAATATTTAAATTATAAACATACTTAATAATGGTTAATTTAACTATCGGAGGAGGGAGTTTAAGAGGAATTGCATTTGTCGGGTCTCTTGAATATCTTTATTCTAATAATTATATATCTATTATTGATAATTTTTATGGATGTTCAGTTGGTAGTATAATAGGTATATTATATTTAATTGGATATAAACCATTAGAAATACTTAATGAATTATTAAATATAAATTTAGAAAATGCTTGGGATTTTAATTTAAATAATATAAATACGAATTATTCATTACTTGGAAATACGTTTTTTGAATTAATGAATGAATTATTCTTAAAAAAAGAATCAAATAAAAAAATTACGATTAAAGAATTTTGTACGAAATATTCTGTAAATATTAATATATATTCTGTCTCAATAAAGCAAAGAAAAGTAATTAATTTTAATAAAAATTCTTATCCAGACCTTGAAGTATTAATAGCTATAAAAGCGTCGTGTAGTATTCCTATATTATTTCCACCAGTTAAAATAGGTTCAGATTTATTTATAGATGGTTGTAGTAAATGTTTGACCGGTTGCTATGACGCAAATAATGGTATAAAATCTGGGTATATAATAAAATTAAACGATGACTATTCAGAAATAAATAATTTAACTGATTATATATCAGAATTGTTTAAATGTATATTAGTAAATGAAGAATATAAATGTACAAAAAATACTATTGAAATTAAATTTAATAAGGACTATGATAATAAAATGGCGTTTAACGATTTAACACACTCTGATAAAATATACTTATTTTACGAAGGACTTTCACAAACAAAATTATTTTTTAATTATTATAATAATTAAGTCTGTTGTTCGCGTATAACATTGAATTTAATTCTTTTGTAGATTTTTTTCGTTGTTTATTTAATTTTAATTGATCTTTATCATACAGTAATTTGATAGAATTCTCTTTTCTTGATTTATCTACATTAGAATAATTTTGTTTTAGTTTATTTATAATATCAGGTGTTAAATTTAAATTTAATTTTACTGATTCATAATTTAAATTATAATCGTTACAATTAAACTCTTCAACATTATTTTTATTTTCACATTTTTTAAGATTGTTAATTGTTTTTTTAAAACTACTCAATTTTTCAAATGAATAAAAATCATCATTTCTGGAATATTCACTTATTATAACATGTTTAATTGAATAATCATTGCACTTTGAAATAATTAATGATGGTATTGTTAAATATTCCACATAATTTGTAAAAATCAACCACATATCACACACGGTTAGTAAATTTGAAATACACAATGATAAAGTTTTACCCGAGGTACGATTTAACATTAAATTATTATTATATGCACAATTGCTTAACATCTGCAAGTTTTTACTATAAATAACATGGATTCTAAATGTTTCACAATCAAATTTTTTCATTTTATTATTAATAAGAATGTAATTATCCCAACTAACATCAGAAACAATACCGATATTAATCATTCTTTTTATTATTTAAATATAATGTCTTTTTATATTAATTTATTATTTGTTAAATTAATAAAATTAAAATAATTATTATAATTATATGCAAGCCTTTATTCAGAATAATAAAAATTTATTTTCAACTAAAAATGTTATCTGTATGGTTATAATTGTTGTTTTAATTATAATACTTATTACTTGTTTAGTTAAGAATGGAGATAATTTTGATAATCATAAAACTGTAAAATACCCCAAAGACAACAAAGACCAAAAAGACCGCGGAGAGACATTTATATTTATGGAGATGCTTGGTTGTAGCTACTGCGCAAAACAAAACGACGAATTTAAAAAAAATGGATACACAGTCGGACCACATAAAGTAAGAACGGTTGAATCTAATACTCCGGAAGGAAAAGCATTAAGTGAACAATATAAAATAAATGGTTTCCCGGCATTAATTAATTTAGAAAATAATAAAGTGTCCATGGGCTTTAAATCCCCAGATGAACATTACGCTGAATTGACAAAATCTGATACCGAAGAAGAAGAAGAAGACAGTAATGATACACCATCGGATAATAAGAATCATATAATTATGATTGGGAATCGGAGTTGTCCCTTTTGTACAAAAATGAAAACACATTTAGATTCTAAACTTGGAGAAAATAATTGGGATTTTATTGAATCAAATAGTCCGGTTGGAAAGAAACATATGGAGAAAGCGAACGCCACAGGAGTTCCATTAGTACATTGTACATCAACTGGAAAATATCAGACAGGATTTTCTGAAAATGTTTTAGACAAATTAAAGTAGAAAAATTAAAGTAGAAAAATTAAAATAATTCTTTTATTATAATGAATGTAAGATATAATAATAATAGAATAATAGCTATTGGAGATATACATGGAGACTATTTAATATTTATTGAATTATTAAAATTAGCAAAAGTTATAGATAATTTTAATAATTGGATTGGTGGTTCAACATATGTAGTTCAATTAGGAGATACATTAGATGGAAAACGCCCAGAAACAGATATTGAAATAAGATATTTGAAAAAACCTTATGAATTAAAAATAATATTTTTTATTCTTAAATTAGATAAGCAGGCTAAAAGATGTAATGGAAGAGTTATATCAATATTAGGTAATCACGAATTTTACCCTTATTATAAATATAATGATTTACAGTTTAATGATGATTACGTCAAAAAATGCGATATTAAAGAATATCAGGAACGATTTAATCAGTCAAGATTTGATTTTTATTATCCAGGAACGGGGAAAGGAGCAAAATTACTTGGAAAAACCAGACCATTATTGCTCAAATTAGGTAAATTCATATTTTGTCATGGTTCGCTCAGTGTAGATTTTTTAAAGATGTATTCAAAAAAGAATCTGGTTGATATTTCTTTAATAAATAAAGAAGTCCGAGATTGGTTAATGGGTAAATCAAAAATAAAACCGAAATTTATAGATAAATCAGATTCTGAGAATCCATTATTTAATAGAGCATTAACAGACCCGGTAAGTATGTCAAAAAAAGAATGTAGTAAAATCATTTTTCCTTTATTTAAATACTTGCCGGGAGTAAAATATATAGTAATGGGACATTCAAGTCACAAAAACATAAATACTTTGTGTGATAATCGTGTATATAGAACAGATATAGCTATATCTCGCGCATTTGGAGGTTCATTACAAGATAAAATGAGTAGACTTCAAGTATTAGAAATAATACAAAGTAAACATAAAATAAAAACACGTATAATTACTCCGACCGGTAAAAAAGTAATAATAAAGTAATAAAGTAATAAGTAATAAAGTAATAATAAAGTAAAAAGTAATAATAAAGTAATAATAAAGTAAGTAAAATAAAGTAATAAGTAATGGTAATAGTTTAATTGCGATTGGTATAATTGCGATTGGTATTAATTGTGTATAGCTGTTTTTGTAAGTGGAAATATATCTGATAATACTTGTACGGTCGCAAAGTTAAAGGCGTCAAATACTGAACGACCAATTAAAAATAAAATCTTAATTAAATTGAAAAATAAAATATTACGATTATATAAATGGACAATCTGGAAAACATTGAAAAAAACATTGTGACTAATTTGGAAAACACTCAAAAAAACATTGTGACTAATTTGGAAAACACTCAAAAAAACATTGTGACTAATTTGGAAAACACTGAAAAAAACATTGTGACTAATTTGGAAAACACTAAAAAAAACATTAATAATAATTTATCGGGGGAATCTAAATATAATTGTACTATTTATATAGATTCTACCAAAACTAAAAATTATGTTGCTGACAATTTTGAATCATACATTTATGCATATGCACGAGAAATGGTTAATTATAAAGATCAAAAAAATAAATGTATTGAAGCATCAATGTGGTTAACTCTTTATAGCGGTAGATCCAAATATTGGTTTACAAACTTTTGGTTAGCTAATTTTGGTGGTTCATATTCTTCAACCGATGAATCCTCTGCTATATGGTATTTATATCAACATCAAGTCGTAAGTAAAATGTTAAAAGATAATTCTTTATCGTCTGAATTTTTAGAATGTGCGAAGGCGTATCAAAAGGGTATAAACGATGGATTTGATTTAGTTTCTGATGAAATTAAAAATGTATATCCATTTATGGAACATATTAAATTAGAAACTGCGTGTATTATATTATCTGGGCATCAGCTCACAGCGACAGGATTCCCGGCGTCGCCCCTAAATTCTGATTTATCTGGTGCGTCGGATACTATAACTGATAAGATGGGTTCAACTGGTCTATTACTCGGTAAAGATATATTAGATCAATCTGAAGGTGAATTTTTATCATGTGGCACCGGTACCGGTCACTGGTATTGTGGTGGTGCATTTGAAGTTGAATTTTCAAATTTATCAATACCAAGTGAAAATATAAATAATGGAAGATTAAATTCACTGATGACAATGGTCCTTTGTCCTTTTTTACCCTCTATGACCTGTCTTGGAAATGACACACTTTCCGATATTTGGCCAACCTATGGTTATGCGGGAGGGCAAGGAATAATGTATGTTAAAGTCGATTCCGCATCAGGAAAATATTATAGTGGTTCAAATTTACTATCTTTTAGAAAAGAAACGGTCGATTTTACACATAGAACAGATGATGGTAAACAGACTGTGCCAACTGAAACAGAAACAGTTGAAAAATATTTATATTTTACTGAACACGGATTGGTTGTATCATTAACTGACCCCGATACTGGTAAAAGTGTATTTGAACAAGATGGAGTAGCAAAAGTTTGGGCATTAGGTGAACGACGTACAGCTAAATTATTAGAACAGGAATTGACATATACAAGAAAATTTTTAAGTAATTCAATTAAATCATTAAAACAACATGATGAATATGTATATACTAATACAGCAACTGTAGGTGACGTTTTTAACAGCAATTTCGCCGCGGCGGATGGTACAGTACAAAGTCGTTCAACTGGTATACAAATTCAACCGAGTGTAAAAGCAATTGAAAATACTGAAAATAATTTATATCATATAAGTGGAGATTACACATCTACTGTGTCAAAAGAAATCAGAAACTGTTATTGTAAAAAAGATAGACAAATGCCTTTTGATGCATCAGATTCTTCATTCTCTATTGATAGAGACCTCGAAAAACTAATCCCTGAATCAGGTGATAGTAATATGTCCGCAATGCGTGGTCCCATCGTGTCTGATTATTCAGGAACAGGTAATGGTGTAGCAAGACACGAACATTGGTCACGTTCAGAAAATAGTGGTCCAAATTCTTTATTTATGTCTGGTGGTGGTAATCATAATAATATGGAAACATTATATACAGATTTAATTGGAACTATTGATGGCAAAGAAAATTTATTAGAATCAATGCGTGTTAATAAACCAGAAGTATACCGTTTAGTTATGAGGCAATGGCACGAAAATTTCCCAATGCATCAAAAACCAATATGGAATGCCTATAAAATTAAAGATTTACAAGGACAATTAAATATAAATCAAACAACTGGTAAAGTTACATTATTACCAGAACCAACTAAAAAGGTAAGTCGTTTAGAAGCAGACGAATTAGCTCATGATTATCAATCATTTAATGCTCAAAAAATGAAAGGTCCATTATTAGCAGCGTTAAGTGGTGTCACGACTGTTACTATTGAAATTGATGGTGAATCTAAAGAAGTTGACATTACTCCTGCTAAAACCGCATTAGAAAATTGGGATAATACATTTAGTTATGACGCAACTGGTGCGCACGTTTGGCATTGTTTAATGTCATATTTAGTACCATTATCAGACACATTAAGAATAGCTAAATATAAAGAAACTGTATCTAAAAATTCTTTAACAAAAACCAATGCTGAACATTATGAAGGATTATTAAATGTATATGGATATAATGCTCAAGCTGTCTATAATTTATCTGAACATAAAGCGTCCGTTACTGATATTTTACCAAATGTAGATTTCGTAAATCAAACCTTTACACATTTAACCGATGAACAACAAAAACAAATTTACGATGCTCATTTATTAAGATGTTGGGGATTCAAAGCAGGTGATTTAGGTTTAGATAACGTAGGTACAACTGGTGTAGAATTAGCATCACAGGCAATGGCGTTAACTGTTAATGCGATTTCTCAAATGGACGATGTATTAACATTACATACAATTAATGAAGATCAATCATTAAATAAATTTACAGATGTGGCAACAACCGCATTAGAAAAATGTTCAAGAAAATGGGCACATGTTCATCCAGTACGTATGCCAGGAGATTTAGATGAAAACGGTGAACAGATTAGTCATGCAATGCCTGGTAATCCAGATAATTTAACTGGAGGCGGTATCATTGTATTAAGAACTGATAATGGATATTATTCAAATATAGCGTTTTCAGGTGTTAAAGATGAAAATGGTGTCTCTCCTGTCGCCAAAGCGAATACAGGTGAATTAATTTATCAACCATCTGCTCATATGGCTAAAAATTCATATAGATTATCTAAATTAGGTTATGATGTTAGTCGTTTTGCCGGTGATATGTGTTTACAAAATATACAATTTAGAGATAATCAAAAAGTAACTAAATATAAAGTTGTATGGGGAGGATTAGGTGGTACTCAATTTGATAAATCTACTTTACATCATTATCAGAATTCAAGCTGGCCGGAACCATTAAATAAAAGTAATGAAACAGATAAATTAGATATATTAAGAGAATATTAAATTTAATCTAAGGAACATAAATAATTCCGGAATATAGAGTTTCAATTCGTGAATCACGTATAATTACTCCGAACGGTAAAAAAGTAATAATAAAGTAATAAAGTAATAATAAAGTAAAAAGTAATAATAAAGTAATAATAAAGTAAGTAAAATAAAGTAATAAGTAATGGTAATAGTTTAATTGCGATTGGTATAATTGCGATTGGTATTAATTGTGTGTAGCTGTTTTTGTAAGTGGAAATATATCTGATAATACTTGTACGGTCGCAAAGTTATTATTGATAATTTATAATTCGAAAAATTGAAATTAAATAAAATCCAACGTTCATTTATTCGTTATAGATTTAAAACATTATATATAGTTCAAACAATTTCTATTATTATTTTTTATGTGTACAAATAATAATAGAAATATTTAGAAAAACGTTTATAGACATTAGAAAAAAAAAACTGATTTATGTGGTAAAGAAAAACTAAAAAGTAATAAGTAAGTAATAATAAGTAATAATAAAGTAATAATAAAGTAATAATAAAGTAAAATGTAATAATAAAGTAATAAGTAAAAAAGTAATAAAGTAAATAAGTAATAAAGTAAATAAGTAATAATAAAGTAAAATGTAATAATAATGGACGCGGCTTGCGCATTTAAGATAATAATAGTTGGAAATAGTTATGTTGGTAAATCCAGTTTACTAAATAAATTTATTGACAACAAATTTAATACAATATATTCGTCAACTATTGGTGTTGAATTTGGAGTAAAATAATTAATTAAATTAAAAAATAAAATATTACGATTATATAAATGGACAATCTGGAAAACACTGAAAAAACATTGTGACTAATTTGGAAAACACTCAAAAAAACATTGTGACTAATTTGGAAAACACTCAAAAAAACATTGTGACTAATTTGGAAAACACTGAAAAAAACATTAATAATAATTTATCAGGGGAATTAAAAAAATTACAAGACCAAATTACATTAACAAATGTCGGTTTCAAATATTATTTAAATGAAGATAAAAATATATATGTCAAAGCCAATACATCCGCTGATGGTATATATGCTTATGCTTTATATATGTGGTCTACTGACCCAATTGAAACAGCGTTATTCGGTTGTATGTTAGGTGGTAATCTGGAAAAATATTTTACAACACCAGGGATCGTAGGGTATGGACCAGTTTTTAATTCGATAGCCGCATTTACAAATATGGAAATTTCTGACGCTATTAAGAATAATAATATGTCTGTTACTGATACATCATTAGCACAAGCGTTTTATGATGGATATTATCACGGATTATCATTACAATCAAATGAATTTATTAATAATAATGCTTATGCTAATGGTTTAACACTTGAAGGTGCATATACTGTAGTATCAACTAAATTCGTATCTGCAGGTATAAATCCGGGTTATCTTAAAAATTTTGCGAGTGCTGTTAGTGCTGCTACGGCTGACGATATTCCTTACACAGACGCATCAACTTACATTACAATTGGTAAAGATAGCATTGATAATACAAGTACTTTAAAATCATACTCAACTGGTTCAGGCCACTGGTATAATCTGGGAATTTTCAATGGTGGAGATTTTAAAATTGAAATTGAATCTAAGAAAGAAGAGTATGCTTTCCTAAGTGTGCTAAATACTGTTGCCGCACTTATGCAAAACAAAAACGTTGCTGATAGTGCTATTACATATCCAAGAAAACACGTTGGTTGTTATATTTTAGTGGAAGTTGATCCTGTAGGTCATCCAGACCAATATTTATATAAAGGTGTATGGGAAAATTTTACTAAAAAAACTTTTTCATATATTAAAAGAACAGATGGTGAAAATCAATCTCACCCATCTACTGCCAAAAAGATTACTAGAACAATACTTTATACATCATATGGTTTTGTAATAACGAATATTGATCCAGTTACTAAAGCAGATGTTTTTGTTGCTGGTGGTTTAGCAACAACAGTCGCGTGGACTGAAAATAATGAATCATTAACCACGAGTACTTATCAGTCAAAAATGCATAGTTCTGAATTTTCTAATTTACACGATTATCTATCATTTTTAAAAAATAATGTAGGTCCAAGTTTTTTAAGTTTAAATGAATCAATGGATAGTACTATAATAGATAAAGAAGGGAATGTTGCTTGGCAATCTGGAAAACTTCCTAATTTATCCGATGCTGCTTTAAGAAAAATTGAAGGACTTGTATTTAATTCAGTTGGTGGTAATTCTGGTGATATTGTATTGGATACATATTTAAGAAAACAGACAGGTAATTCAAGAGATATGGCTGTTCTTGGATCTGATGCTGATTTTGATTTAATATATAATTATGCCAATGCTTTACCTTGGAAAAAGAGTCCCAGTAATGCATTAGTTGGTGTTGTAACTGATTATACGCAGGTATCTAATCATATTTATACATATGCGCATCCAACAAATTCACGTTTAAATAGTCATATAGAAACAATTCAATCTATAGCTCACGGTAATATCAATTGGTATTCTTTATATGGAAATATTGTCGGTAATGTTGGTGGTATTGATAATGTCTTTGAAAAAACACGTCTTGCTAATACCGAAGATTATAGAAAAATTATGAGACAGTGGTTAGAATGTGGTCCATTAACTGCTAAAGGCTTATTTAATTGGACTGCTATATTTACAAATCTTGGTTTAATGTCAATTTCAAGCACTGGCGTAGTAACTGTTGTTCCCACATCTCAGTGGGCTAATCCACCAACAAAATTTACTGACGAAAAATTAAACAATCTTCAGTATGATTATCAATCTAAAGTAGCTCAAATATATTTACCCGGTATGATTAATGCTTTAGCATCAGCAGCGCCAGTAGCTATCCCTGGGATGCCACAAAATTTTGGAAACGGAACACCAGGTTCTGATGTTGATCTTTCTGATGTTACACAGGCAGAAATTGATGATGGTATTGCTGCATTAACTGAATGGCATGCAGGTGGAAATGGATGTAGTTATGATTTAGAAGATAAACCATTATTATTTCAAGTTATGATGATGCAAATGAAAGCATTAATATCAGTCGGTATGACTAAAAAATATGCAGCTATTGTTGCTGATAATACATTAACTACTGCCGAATCTGCATCCTATGAATCTTTATTTAATATTGGTGCGTGGGCTGTAAATGTGTGGAATGAAATCAGTGCTAATAATATGAACACACCTGCTGACATTATCGCTCAAAATTTCCCTAATATTACTGATAATGGTGCTGGTGTTTATACTTTTACAGATTTAACAGAAACACAACAGATGGAATTATTTAGAAATGCTTTACTTAAACCATCTGGATTTGAATCTGGTGTATTAAGTTTCTTTGACCCATTACAAGTTGGAGATGTCCCTATTACTGGCGAAACACTTGTTAATTATGCTTTAGTTCATGCTCTTCATTATATTAAATTAATGAACGATACTATTACAATTAATACAATTGATTCCTCTGGAAGACCTTCGGGTTTAGATAGTAGTAACGCTGCAACTCTTTCTCTTAAATTAAGAAGAGAATGGAAATATTTACATACAATGGTTGTACCATTCGATAAAGTAAATGGTACTAATTTATTATTATCAGTTCCAGGTCATATGGACGCATTTACAGGAGGTGGTTTAAATACTTACGGTCAATGGTTCGCAGCATATACATTACAATTAGGTGCTGGTGGTAATACTGTTACACCAATTGGTGTTTCTGGTGATTTGACACCATTTAATAATGAATACGGAAATATGCTTGGTGCTTCAGGTGCGAAATTATTTAATTATAGTGTTAATACATTCTCACTTGATACAACTATGTTTCTTACCACTAATGGATTCCCAATAATAGGTTCGGGTGATTTGGCTTTTCAGACATTTGGTTATGATGATAATGGTCCAATTAGAAAAACTGAAAAAACTTGGACTCCAAATATTTTATCAAGAACTGAGAAAACATTTACTGCATTGTATAGAAAACAAAACAAATTACCAAGTGTAAATACATTTGATAAGGTACCAGATAGTGAATACATATTAAATGACCCAAGTAAATTATTATAATGTGAATTAATTAATACTTCTCAAAAACATTACTTAGTAAGTTTAAATTTATAAGTATTTAAAATACATATAATAATATGAATATTAGACCAGATAGAAGTCCTATAAAACAAAAACAAATTATTAAAAAAAATAGATTTAAAACATTATATATAGTTCAAACAATTTCTATTATTATTTTTTATGCGTACAAATAATAATACAAATATTTAGAAGAATGTTTAGCGACATTAGAAAAAAAATAACTGATTTATGTAGTAAAGAAATAGTAAAAAAGAAAAGAAATAGTAAAAAAAGAAAAGAAATAGTAAAAAGAAAAGAAATTAATGATTGCAAATCCAATGTGCATTTATTCGTTATATATAATTTAGACATTTATATAGTTAATATATAAAATAAAATGACAAAACTATGTTTATGTATGATTATTAAGAATGAGTCAAAAATAATAAAAAAATGTCTAAATTCAATCGCTGATTATTTAGATTATTGGATTATTTCTGATACAGGATCAACGGATGGTACACAAGATATTATTAAATCTTTTTTTAATTTAAAGATTTAAATAAATTATTAACTTAATGGAAGAAATAGATAATAATTTATTTAATGATAAAACGTATTCTGATATAATATTAGATCTGAAAATATTATCGAAATTAAAAAAAGATGAAAAGTTGTTAATTTATAATAATAAATTAATGATTGATACATCATATCTAAAAAGTATTTCAAGAATATTTAATAGAAATAGTAGAGATAATACAATAAGTTATTTAGAGAATCTTGATATAAAATTAAATAAAGAAATTGAAAATTCTGTACTTACTTTAAATGGTTCTATGTCTAATACAAATTATTTAAAAGAAGACCCGTCTAAGATACTTATTAATTTAAATCTTGATTTGAATTTATGTTTAGTTGGACTCAATAATTTAATTCACACATATACTTACGATGAAGTTGTTAAATCGAGACTTGAAATATTGATAAATAATATTGGTCTTAAAACTCGTAAAATTTCTGAATTACTTGTTGTAAAAATTAGTACTTAAAAATTTAATACATATATATTTAATAAAACATTCAGTCTTATGGAGTTATTTTATAGAAATAAGCTTACAAAATTATCTCCAAGTATAAAATTTCAAACGCTTTCATGGGAAAAATTTGATGAAGAAATTGTAGAAGGAGAAGAAGAATATAAAATTTATATGTTTGGTGTTACTGATACTGGTAATAGTATATCAGTAAGAATTGACTCTTATACACCATATTTTTATGTTAAAATCCCGAATGAGCTCCAAGACAAATGGAAGGATTTTCACACAAAAGAGGTTAAAAATTTCATTAGTAAAAAATTGTATTCTTTCAAAGATTCTCTTGTTAAAGTTAGTATAGTTGAGAAAAAAGATATTTCATTTTTTACAAATGAAAAAATGTATAAGTTTTTGAAAATAATTACTAAGACTGAAAAATGTTTTAAAAAGTGTAAATATATTCTTTGTCCCAGTAATAATAGACCCAAACCAGTAATTCCTTCAATTAGTCCATTAGATTTAAATTTTGATATGTACGAAGCAAATATTGAACCATTTATTAGATTTTGTCATATTAAAAATATTAAATTGGCTGGATGGTGTGAACTTAATAAATTTACACAAGAAGATTTATCCAGATGTCAAATCGACGTCTCTTGTAAATGGACCGACATTAAATCACTTCCAGATTGTACTGATATATGTAATCTTAATATAGCCAGTTATGATATTGAATGTATGTCTAATAGAGCTAAAAGATTACAAAAAAACATATTTCCAGATTATTCATTACCAGATGATTGTATTACTCAAATCGGTGTAACATTTCATAAGTTTGGAACAAATCAACTTTCAGAATACATGTGTACATTAAATAGTCCAGTTGATAAAACCGTAACCCCAGTTGATGGTATTACAATTGAAATATTTAATACAGAGGAGGAGTTAATTAAGGGTTTTGTAAATTTAATTAGAAAAACGGACCCAGACATTATTACAGGATATAATATTAATTCTTTTGATTGGAATTATATTCACGAAAGAGTTAAAATATTAAATATAGAATTATCTATGGCGCGATTAAGTAGATTACATGATTATCCCGCATTGTTTACTGAACAAAAGTTAATTACAAATGCATATGGAGAAAATACATTCAAATATTATCATTGTTATGGTATATTAAATAGTGACCTATTTACAATAGTTAAAAGAGAACAAAAATTAGTATCTTATAAATTAGATAATGTGGCTGAAATACATATTGGTGATCAAAAAGACCCACTTACCCCATTAGACATTTTTAATAAAGCCATGGGAACATCAGATGAAATTGCTACGGTTATACATTATTGTGCTAAGGATTGTACTCTTGTTATTAAATTAATTAAGAAATTATGTATTATAACTAATTTGATTGGTATGGCAAATGTAACATTAGTACCAATTGAATATATTGAAAATAGAGGACAACAAATTAAAGTACATTCACAATTATTATACGAAGCAAGATTGAATGATTATCTGGTTCCAACACTCCCATATAAAGCTGATAATGGTGATACAGATGATGAAAAATTCACGGGTGCGACAGTATTAGACGCTGAACAAGAAGCTCATTTTGATCAAATTGCCGGGTTGGATTTTGCAAGTTTATATCCTTCTATTATGATTGCAAATAATTTCTCTTATGAGACAATGGTAAAAGATTCTAATTACGATAATTTAGAAAACGTTGAATACAAAGATACTATTTGGAAAGAAGATGTTGGTAAAGACACTGAAAGAACTGAGTGTGTAAGATTTGTTCAAAATAAAAAAGGTGTTTTACCAATTATATTAGAAAAGCTATGGACCCAAAGAAAAGCTATTAAAAAGGAGATGAAAGTTCTAAAAAAACAAATGTCTGAAACAACATGTGAATTAAAAAAATCGGAATTATTAAGTCTTTATGAAGTTAAAGATGGTTTCCAGTTGGCTATGAAGGTCTCAATGAATAGTATTTATGGATTTACAGGTGCAAGACTTGGTAGACTTCCAGAGAAAAGAATTGCAGCAGCTGTTACTGCGACTGGAAGAGAAATGATTAAAGATTGTAAAAGTCATGTTGAAACAAATTACAATTGCAAGGTTGTATATGGGGATACAGACAGTATTTATGTTAAATTCTTTACGGACTTCGAAGGTCAAGCTCATATGGATGAGGTGTTTAGATTGTCAGAAGTCGCGGCGGCGTCGTGTAGTAATTTATTTAAAAAACCGATTGATTTAGAATTTGAAAAGGTGATGTGGCCTTTTATTTTATTTTCAAAAAAGCGATATGTATGTGTTATATGGACAAATACACATAAACACGATTATATTGATTATAAAGGTATTCAAGTAGTCCGAAGAGATAATTGTCCATTAATTAAAGAAAAATCAAAGAGAATATTTGAAACTATTCTACTTGAACGAAATATACCAAAGTCGGTTGAGATGGCGAGAGATTATACAAAAAATTTACTTGAAGGTAATTATGGAATAAAAGATTTAATTATAAGTAAATCATTAAAAGGATATGGTTCATATGAGTTTGATAAGCAAGTTATATGTACAGAATGTGATAAAAAATGGTATACAGAGATAATGGAATCTGGTAAAATTAAAAAGAAATATCGTTTTCCTATGAATGACAAAAAATCTTTACCCGATAATATAAAAGAATTTATTAGTCAAGAACGTTATTGTCACGGTTGTAAAAAAGACTGTTTATTTAGAAATAATCAGGCTAATATAGCACATGTCGCACTTGCAAGAAAAATGGAAGAACGAGACCCATATAATTGTCCATTACCAGGTGAACGAGTTCCATATGTATTTAAACAAACAACGATAAAAAATGCAAGACAGTTTGAAATTGTCGAAGATCCAAATTATTTAATACAAAATTGTATTCCGATTGATTATAATTATTACTTTGAACATCAGTTAAAGTCCGCATTAGATACTATATTTGAACCGATTTTAAAAGAGAAGTTAAACGAGACATTATATTCAGGAATTATTGAGGAGAAAAAGAAAAAAAGAGCAATTAAGAACAAAGAATAATTACAATTAAGAATAATAATTACAATTAAAATAATATATTAGACTTCACCGAGGGTATAATTGTAAAAAAAAAGAATAGATTATGAACAATTTTGAACAGAACAGCATTTTTTTTTGGGGGAATCATTTTATGAGTAATTTTTCTTTTTCTGAAATAAAAGAAAATAATATCATTTTTAATTGTGTTGAACAATATTTTATGTATCATAAATGTATATTATTTAATTCTGATAATAGTACATTAATTTACCAAATTTTAAATGAAACAAATCCGGCTAATATAAAACGTTTTGGTCGAAAAGTATTAAATTATTCAGAATCTATATGGTCAGATAAAAGATATGAAATAATGTTAAATGGTCTTAGATTAAAATTTAATCAAAATGAATTTTTAAAAAAAAAATTAATTTTGACTAATAACAAAAATATATATGAAGCATCCCCTTATGATCGAATATGGGGAATTGGCTATTCAAAAACCAATGCATTAAAAACTGATAAATATAAATATGGTTTAAATTTACTCGGAAAAGCATTAATGGAATTACGAACAGAATTAACAATCACATTGTTGACATTTAATTAAATACGTGATACCATTCCAACATTTATCAAAAGATGAACCATTTTCAATTTATTACTCTGATTACTCGGGAGAAAATTATTATGATGTATCATGATATAGTTCATGTAAGTCTCGGTGTAGTTCATGTAAGAAATAACTAATCAGGTCAAAATGATTATCTAAAAGAATTAGAAAAAAGCAAAAGAGAAATTAACGAAGTAAGAAATAAATAAATAAAGTTACTTTATTTATAATATTTTGAGTATTATAATTAAATGGCTTCTTCGAAAAAAATGTTAATTGTTATATTATCTGTTATATTATTTGTAACTATATTTATTCTTTTATTTATTTCAATTAATAATGCAAATTCTAACAATAAATTAATCGCAAAAAATAATACCGTTCTGATTGGACAAATTTCTTCACAATCAAAATTAATCGCAAAAATTAATACGGATCTTATTGGAAAGATGTCTTCACAATCAAAATCAATCTCACAAAATGAACGTGATGTACAAGAACAAATATTGAATAATTGCACGAGTGGTTTTTTACTCACTGGCGCCAAAGATCCAACAACTAAAAATTATACAGCTTCATATGAGGGACAAAATACTCTATTCGGTGATAGTTCGTTTGGTTACTCATTTAATAATTCCCTGAAAAACGATAAGCCTTTGCCTAAAAAATGGAATACGGCATCTATTAATAATTACTGTCAAGCCAATGTTTCACATGGAGAATTCTATATTAACGATAAGCCAACTTGTGTAGGCAATGGATTCGCTGGGGACAAGTGCGATAACACCAAGGTATATTGCGCGGGACCTAATAATAAAACATTTGGGAGCACCCCAGATCAAGTCACAGCGTTCTGGGATGCTGCAAACAATACCAATAAGCCTGGTGTACATCCAGGCTGCCCCCATATAAAAAATATAGCCGACCCGTAGCAAAATTTCTTCTGGTATGCTGATAAAAAATTGAACGACAAAACTGGTAAACGCCAGAAGAGGCGTGCAGAGACGAATTGTTATCACGAGTTTGCAAGAATTTATCATCCTATTCAACCATGATTTTTACAAATAATAACAATCATTAATATTATATAATATGAATGATTATTAGTACAAAGTATTATGGACACATTAAAAGAACAAATTGATTCTCTTGAACGGCTTTTTAATGATTATAAAGAAACGACTGATTTGAGAATTTTAGAATTAGAAAATAAATTAAATGAAAAAGAAGAAAAAGAAAAATTAGAAGTAGAAAAAGAAAAAGAAAAATTAGAAAAATTAGAAAATAAATTAAAAAATGAAAAAGTAGAAAAAAATGTTCCATTTTGTATGATTAAAGAAGAATTAGATATAACAATTATAAAATATAAGAAATCGCTTTTGGTTAAAAGCACTCATGATTATAATACTACACAACCATATAAAGATGTATTCAAAGAGCTTGAAGGTAAATGGATGAAAACCGCGGAACATTCTGGTTGGATATATATTGGAAAATGTTCAAACGATTCTGTTAAGGAAAACAGTAAATTTATTATTAATGCTTTAAAAGAAAAAGAAATTGAATATACGGTTATTTATAAATAGTCTAAAATTTCTTAACATTTCTTTATTATCCCCACAGAGTTCACCGTATTTTTTATCTTAGTTCGTCGCGTATTGTTATCCCATTTATAATAATTTAATTTTTAACAAAATTTAACAAAATTTAAATTAACTTAAAAATTATATATTATAATTAGTAAAACATGTGGTCAACAAAAGAAAAAGTTATCGGTGAAATGTCTGAGGGTAAAATTGTTGTTTATTCAGAATTACTGAATAAAAATAAAAAAGTTGATACTGAAATTTTAAAACAGATGATTAAATCTGGACTTACAGTATTAACAAATTTATCAACAGAAGAGCGACACTCAGTATATTCAGTTATGTCATATCGGTCTGGACTAAAATTTAAAAAATTAAAAAATAAAGAGATCGAAATTTCATTAATTGAACCAGAAACAGAATCTGAATCAGAATCTGACACAGAAACTGACACAGAAATTGAATATACAAACATTAGTTCAGAACAAGAATTACCAATTCCAAAATTTAAATTCGAATCTGAACAGATTAATATATATCACAGAATGGAAGATAAATATGACTCAATGACATACTTAGTAATGGCGTCAATATTTGTCAATACACTATTTTATATGCTAATTGTCGTCTCTGACCCGGTCAGAACGATCAACTTTAAGTGAATAAGAATGAAATGAGTAAAAAATGAGTAAAAAATGAAATGAGTAAAAATAAGTAAGTATTTAATTCCCGTCTGGGATATTATAAGTACGTTTACAAAACTAAACGTGTGTAAATAAAGTAAGTATTTATTTTATTCAATTTTCACATTATTTGATATTCAAATTCGGAACTAACTTGTGGGATTTCGTCCACAAATTCCTTGTCCTTTAATAAGAGATATATAGTAGGAATAGAAGCCAGTTCTGAAAATAAACATGATATAATAGCTATATCTATTTGAATAATAGCTAATTGTAAAGTAAATACATAACTAATAGCATCCATCATATACATTAAATTAGCTTGAATTTGTAATTCTTTCCTGGTAAAACCTTCTATTATTTTTTGATTAGGATTATATATATTAAAGTTTAATATAGGCATTCCTAATTCAGTAACGAAAACTTTACATACACGAATAGTTATTATATACACAATTAAAACACAATATCGTGTCCAAGTATTTATTTTTATAGATATAATAATTAAATTTTCTTGTGGTCCAAAACGATAATAGATGCTTTCTTTATTGGCTAATAGTATACTTGGAATGACAACCCCAATTAATAATAATAATTGACCGATTATACATATTTTTAGTCGTTGTTTTGGTGTTAGTTTCATTGTTCTATTGGTAATTAAGATGTTTTTAAGCTATTTCAATTTCAATCCATCTTGATGTATATTATAATATGAAGTATAACATAAATTTTGTCCATTGTTCGAAATCTGCATAAATAAAGTCTTGAAATCTCCAAGACGTTGTATTAGTTTGTATTCCTCGCATTAAAGATACTGGGGAAAATAAAATAATCGTATTAACATTCATAAAAATACGATTATTTTATTAATTCATTATTTTTTGGTTCGTGTATGGGGACCGGTCCTTTATTCAACGTGGTTAATTTTGTACTATTGAGAATGAAATTCATATTACAATATACGATTCTCACTAATTTATACTTTCACGAGAGGCATAAAATTTTGCCCATTGCTGATAAACTTTCCAAAAAGAAGAATTCGATGTTAATTCTAACTATTTTTACATACTCAATAATTGGGAAACAAAGAAGTAATCATGTATTAAACGACTCCTTGCGATTTTTATACGAAAAACTGTAAGCCAATAACTGCAGTAGGACAATTAAAATATTAATTTTGTTGTAATTGTATATTTTGTTGTAATTGTCTATTTTTGATAAATTCATCAATAGTGTTAAACCTTTGCCAACCATCAAGAAACGCGACAACATTTTTTTCTTCTAAAACCAATGTTTCATCGTCTTCTAATTCAGTTAAAAATAATGTTATTCGTTCTTCTGATTTATTATTTTTAAAACTTTTAATATTAAATGATTTTTGATGTATATTGTCGCTTATAATTACATTTGGTGGCGAAGAAGAAAACGACGATTTGTCAGTATCTTCATTAAATAAATAATATAATATCTCGTGTATAGTATCGATGTCTGTAAAAGATTCAGTTAATCTATAAGGACGGTCTGTATACATAATTAAATGAGTGAAATCATCCCACCCCATTTTCATTTCGTAATCATGTTCGTTCACATTATTTGAATTTTTAGTTAATGTGATTTTACCTAACATACTCCACAAAATATTAGGTACAACAGGCGTATCAACAACGTCAGTTACTTTTAATTGATTTACTTTTAAATGATTTACTTTTAATTTATTAAAATATTCATTAATCGCTAAACTATTACTTCCCATTTATATTTAATAAATATTTTAATTTACTTTTAATTCTTTTTTTAATATACTTTGAATATCGTTGTCGCAGATAAAATAATCTGAAACGGATATGTACTTCGGTATGAAAATATAACAATAAATCCAAATTTGGACTGGACTTTTTACAAAATTGTTTAAAATAAATATAAATATATTTCTTAATTATTATACATATGTCATATTTAATTTGTGTAATAATTTTAACATTAATATGTATAATAATTAAAAAATATAATATAGTTTCCACATTTATATCAAATAAAGCATTAATTACAGATAAACCTGATACTTATAGACCAAATGTATATTATATCAATTTAATACATCGAAAAGACAGAAAAATACATATAGAAACACAATTAAATAAAATTAATTATCCAAAAAATAAAATTTTCAGAATTGATGCTATTAAACATAAAAATGGAGCGACTGGTTGTTCGTTATCTCATATTAAAGCATTAAAAGAAGCCAAAAAATCAAATAATAATTATTCTATTATACTTGAAGACGATTTTGAATGGGTTAATTCTAATATTGTTAATGAATATTTAAATAAAATAAATAATTTAAAGTATGAGTGGAACGTAATATTATTATCGTGTAATGGTGGTATAATATTAAATAAAATTAAAGAAAATAATTGTTTTAATAGTATAAATAATTGTGGAACCGCCAGCGGTTATATTATAAAACATTCTTATATAGATACATTATTAGATTTATGGATTATTAATGTGAACCACCGAATAAAAAATAATATTAATCCTGAGCATCCGGAACATCATCAAACCGCGTGTGATGTGAGTTGGAAACAATTGCAAGATAAATCGTGGTTGATTACAGATCCTAAATTAGGAAAACAAATTAAAAGTTATAGTGATATACAAAAAAGAATTGTAGACTATAAAGTGTGAAAATATAACAATAAATCCAAATTTGGACTGGACTTTTTACAAAATTGTTTAAAATAAATATAAATATATTTCTTAATTATTATACATATGTCATATTTAATTTGTGTAATAATTTTAACATTAATATGTATAATAATTAAAAAATATAATATAGTTTCCACATTTATATCAAATAAAGCATTAATTACAGATAAACCTGATACTTATAGACCAAATGTATATTATATCAATTTAATACATCGAAAAGACAGAAAAATACATATAGAAACACAATTAAATAAAATTAATTATCCAAAAAATAAAATTTTCAGAATTGATGCTATTAAACATAAAGACGGAACGACGGGTTGTAGTTTATCTCATATTAAAGCATTAAAAGAAGCCAAAAAATCAAATAATAATTATTCTATTATATTTGAAGACGATTTTGAATGGATTAATTCTAATATTGTTAATGAATATTTAAATAAAATAAATAATTTAAAGTATGAGTGGAACGTAATATTATTAGCGTGTAATGAAGGTATAATATTAAATAAAATTAAAGAAAATAATTGTTTTAATAGTATCAATAATTGTTTAACCTGCAGCGGTTATATTATAAAACATTCTTATATAGATACATTATTAGATTTATGGATTATTAATGTGAATAAAACGCAGTGTGATGTGAGTTGGAAACAATTGCAAGATAAATCGTGGTTGATTACAGATCCTAAATTAGGAAAACAAACTAAAAGTTATAGTGATATACAAAAAAGAATTGTAGACTATAAAGTGTGAAAATATAACAATAAATTTAAATATATTTCTTATATATTAATATGTCATATTTAATTTGTGTAATAATTTTAATATTTATATTTATATTAATATGTATAATAATTAAAAAATATAATATAGTTTCTACATTTATATCAAATAAAGCATTAATTACATTTATTATACCATCAATTGGTAGAGATACACTTTTAAGAACTATACAATCTCTAAAGAATCAAACTTCTAAAAATTGGGAAGCACTTATAATATTTGATGGAATTAAACCAACTATAAAATCAGATGACAATAGAATTAAAATTATACAAATAGATAAAACTGGTAAAGATCCTAATAGTGCGGGTGGCGTTCGAAATGTTGGTCTTAAAATGATAAATACAGAATGGGTCGGATTTGTTGATGATGATGATACTTTATCTAAAAATTATGTTGAATATTTAATTCGGGATACTCAACATCATAATATGGTTGATGTTATTATCTTCAGAATGAGAGGAAAGCATGGTCATATACTACCAAGTTCAGATGACGATAATTTTTACGTTGGTCGGGTTGGTATTAGTTTTGCTATAAAGACAACTTTTTATAAAAAAAATAATTTATATTTTACACCAAGTTGGAAAGAAGATTACGAATATTTAAATGAAGTAAGAACAAAAAATACTCCTATGTTAATATCGTCAAATGTAGCATATTTTGTTGAAAGTGATCCAATATATGATAATCAAAAATATAAGGAAATTTTAATAAACGCAAAGCCAAATTTATATTGTTTTTGGACTGGTGATAATGAGATATCTTTAACTCGACAAAATTGTTTCAAATCAATGAAAAATTCAGAATTAAATGTTATATTAATAGATAAAGATAACTTAAATAATTATATTTTAAAAGAACACCCATTACATTTAGGTTATAAATACTTATCAGAAACACATAAAGCGGATTATTTAAGAACATATTTTATGAATTTTATAGGTGGGGGATATTCAGATATTAAATATATTAAAAATAGTTGGATACCATCTTATAATAAATTAAATGATAATCAGACCGCTATGATTATAGGATATCAAGAAATCGAAGGTGGTGTAGCAAATCTTAACGATAAATTACTTCAAAGTCAATTTGAACATTTTATTGGAAATGGTTCCTATATATGCAAACCAAATACCGAATTTACGAATGAGTGGTATTCGAAAATGATAAAAGTAATGGATAATAAATATGACAAATTAAAACATTATCCTTCACGAAACCCTACTGATATATTCACACCAGAATACCCTTATCCACTTAAATGGACAGAACTTCTCGGTGATATATTTCATTTATGTATTTATAAATATAAAAATCACGTATTAAAAGGATTACCAATAGATTTTATTGGAAAAGATTATAAATAACATTATTCCCTTAGAATTTCGTAGCCTTTTGTTGTTTTATAAATTTTTAATTCAATATTATCTGCATGAATAGAATCATGACAAGTTTCGCATATATTAATTAAATTCGCCTTATGATTTTTAACAGATTTCTTCGCGTCTTTTTGATAAATTAGATGATGAACTTCGGTCCCTGGACATTCTTTACATATTTCACAAAATCCTTTAATTTTTTTTGCGTTATATCTCGATTTAGTCATACTTAAAACTGGTTTACTTTTGGAGTATTTCATTCTTATATCGTGAGCAATTTCAAGAAACGACTCGGGTAAATTCAGTGATTTACATACTTCAAGTCCATACATATTATCTCCTGGTCCATCTTTTAGAATGCGGTCATAAATAAGTTTATCTTCTTTTTTATTATAAATTACGCTCATATGAATACATTTAACATTATTAAGTTCTTTAATTTCGGAGTAATTAAGTATTTCGTGAAAGTGTGTAGCAAATATAAATGAGCACTCTAATTTACTTAAATAATCTACTCCGGCGGTAAATATACTTAACGCGGATGTACTTTCAGTTCCGGAACATAATTCATCTCCGAGAATTAGACTACTTTTATTTGAATACTTCAATATATTTCGAAGTTCAACCATTTCAACCGCAAATGTTGAAAGACCTTTAAAAATATTATCATTTCCAAGAATACGAGTAAATAAATTGGTATAAATGGAGTATTTAAATTTTGTTGCTGGGACATAAAGTCCTGACTGCGCCATAATTATAGAAATTCCGATACTTTTAATAAAACTTGTTTTACCTACGGCGTTTGTACCATAAAGTAAATATCCACTTTTATTTAAGTTTAGACTATTCGATATATATAATTCGTTTGTATTTAATTGTTCTATTAGGGGGTGTCGTAGTTCTTCGAAATCTATAAAAGAAGTAGAATTGATAAGTAATTCTGGTTTACAATAATTATATTTGTCGGCGATGTAACATTTATTTTGTAAAGTGTCACATTTAATTATAAATGAAATAATTTCTTCAATTTTTTCTTCGAAGAATGAAATAAACTTTATAGAGTAATTATAAAATTCTGAAACAATTGTATGAAAATACTTTTCCTTCAATTTTATAATTCCTTTTGTTAAAGAAAGTATTTCGGGAGAAATTATCATTGAATTACTTCCATTATGACTTTTAATTTCAATAGTACTTAAATCTATTAAGTCTGTATCTAATTCGGATAAATTCTTTTTAAGTATATTCAGTCTTCTGGTTGTTCCAATAAGAGTTGGTTCGCTTTTAGGTGTTTCATGTATTTTAATAAATTCTGAGTCCTTCGCTTCTTTTGTTTCTAATGTTTTAAGAAAATTATTAAACAATTCTTTAATTGATTCTAATTTTTTTAGAGAATTCGAATAGTCAGAGTATCTTTTATGAACATCAGAAGAATATTCTTTTGTAAAAAACATAAGTTCATTTATTTTATTGCACATTTTATCCATACTAAGTTCTTCGAATAATTTACAATTATCTAATATTAGTGATTCATTTATATAATCAAGTAATTCTTCACATATAACATCAATTTTATTATTAGAGATATATTCCATAAGTACGGGGTCTTCTTTTAGATATTCAAAAAGAATTTTTGTAAAATTTACTGTATTATGAATACTCCAAAAATCCTTCGGAGTAAATTTATTAAGTATCATTTTACGATATATTTTAGATATATCTTTTATGCTTTGTAAAAATCCACGTAGTTCTATATAATTACCTTTTTCCAAAACATAATCAGTTATTTCATATTCTTTGAATAGTTGTTCAGTATTTGTTGTTGGATTCAACAAAGAGTAATTAAATGCTCTTTTTCCGATCGTTGTAATACAATTATTAAGTAAAGAAACCAAGGATGACATCTTACCTGAGTGTCGTGAATCACTAATTATATTTAATTGTTTTAGTGAATGATTTGCAAGAGTTAATTTAGAATTGGAGTTTTCAAATATTGGAATTCTTAATTTTTTAATTAGATTTGGATTATGTTTATATATAAATTGAATAAGAAAACAGTAACATTGCGTTGATACATTCCAATCAGTAAATATATCATTATTAAAAAAAGTTTTAATAATTTCTTGTTGATATTTTTGTTTTGATACATTTTTAACCCAGTCGGATGAATAATCAAAAGAATGGTGCTTACAGTTAATAAAATCATAAATATGTTCAAAATTTTTATTAGAAATAATAATACATTCGGATGGATTATTTATGTTTAAATATGTTTCTAATTCGTCAAATACAGAGGGACCTTTTATATAATCAACCGAGTATTCAAATAAATTAGAATATCCAGTATATATATCTATACTCGCGAGTCCTATACAAACCTTTTCATTTATACATTTGTTACTACACGAGTAATGAATCCAAATACAAGTCGTGACATTACTTATACTATTAGAATCATTTGAAAAATATGTACCAGGCGAATATATACATGACAGACTTCGTGTAGTGTTTTTGGTTTGTGTATCTTGTGTGTAAACAACTATTGTGTAATCTTTTTCTTGTAATTTTTTTACATATTTTTCCAATTGATTTACGCCAAATCCAGCCATCACAACTGGTATTCCATTATGAGAGGTATTTTTTCTACTTATAACCATATCGTTAATTTCGGCAAAATTTTGAATATCTGACCCATAATACGTAGAGTCATTATTTACAAGTGCATAACATTCAAAAAAAGACCCAACTTGCATTAATAATAAGGTATTTGGTCCATATTCTTGTTTATATTTATTGGTTAAAGACAAATACGTATCAATAATTGTCATTAAATAATAATTATATATATAAGATGTCTTTAAACAACAATAATGTGTAAGCTGCATTTAAACAATTAATTAATATATTGTTATTATTTAAATGATAAAGAGTGTAATACTTCTAATAACAATAACGATAATTATTATTATCATTATACAACATTTTAATAAAGTAAAAGATGTTTATACACCATTCGAATACCCACCATTTAAAATTGATTTAGTATATACTTGGGGTGGGGAACATAATGATAAGTTTAATATTAAAACTTCATATAATAATGAATTAAAATATAGTTTGCGGTCTGTATTTAAAAATATTGATTGGTTTAATAAAATATACATTGTTATTAATACCCCGATTGAATCAAACTTTCCAAGTTGGTTTAATGAATTATACTCTGATAGAATAAATATTATAGATCAAAAACAGATCTTTCCAGTGTATAAACATTTAGAATTACCATGTAAAGTGGCTGATATAATAGAAACATATATACATTTAATACCAGGATTATCAGAACATTTTATATATTTAAATGATGATTTTTTTGTAAATAAACCCTTAAATTATACAGAGTTTTTTAATAAATCCGGAACCAAAATTAAAGTAAATAAAAAGGTTAGTAATTATGAAAAAATGAATTTTAATGATATATTAAAATTTGAAAATTACCCTTTCAATAATAAAGGAAGATGCTATCATGGTCATATTTTATATCCAATAACTATATCAAGTCGTAAAAGATTTATTAACGAATACTCAGATTGGATTAGTTGGGTAAGAAATACTAAATATAATGAAAGAATGGACATTAAAAATTGTAATCAATTTGGATTATATACTACATGTCAAGCGATTCATTATCCATATTATATATATATGTATATACATGAAAATGCTATAATCAATAAAAAATTATATGATACATATATTGCGGGAGATAAACGATTTCAACGTGGAATTAGAAGAATAAAATCAAATACATTATTTTTTGTAATTAATAATACCGAATTTGATTATTCAAATATTGTCACAGACTTTTTAGAAAAAAAATATAACAATAAATTATATTTTGAAAAATAATTAAATTAAATTATTATATTATTATTATATAATAAATGGATTTAAAATGGAACAACGTAGAAGAATTACCTCCGAGTGATTTTGATAAATTCTGGAAATTACTTGCGACACCAGACCCAGTGAATAATAATGTAATTCTGACCACCGGTTTTTCACATTTCGGCGGTTCCGAAGAGAACAACACAGACGATCAGGGAATACGAGACGTATTATTTAACTATATAACAAGGGTCCAATCAAATCAAGGTAAAATACAAGCAGAATCTGATCTAATTTGGAACACAGCAAGAAAGTACGAAGATGCAGACTCGAAGCAAATATTTACGGGGCAAGATGACTTAGATAAGTTTTGGCAGTTGCGGACAGACACCATAAAACACTTATGTGGCACGGGTGATTCAGATAAACCAGGACAGTTTCATTACGTTTGACGCGTTTAAATACAGTTTTAACTGGTGAAATGGAAAGAAGTCCAGGATTAGTACTAAATGAGAAAACTGATGTAACTATATATATTGATTTTTTTTGGATAATAG